>Ga0126342_10006592_pt1 | contig 20613 bp, 22 predicted proteins | sample Cyp1metagenome_FD_92528 | JGI IMG/M metagenome (GOLD analysis project Ga0126342, IMG submission 92528) | Coral microbial communities from Lord Howe Island, Old Settlement Bay, Australia - Cyphastrea 1 metagenome | ecosystem: Host-associated > Invertebrates > Cnidaria > Coral ...
AAGGTTTCACAGATAGTCACACCATCTTCGGTCTCTGGTTACGGATGTGTAGGGCCTCTACAATCCTGGTATCACCAGCACCTTGGAACCTCCAAGATCCTCCAGAACCCCTACATCCACCATGGTTTCTGGAGTTTGTTTGTTGAGGGATGGGATTATTGTATGGATTATCCACAGTATATTCCCGGCCATGTATATTCTTATTTAATCCTTTTTATGTTCCATTATGTTCCCATGTAAATACTCCCATTTGTATTCCCATGCTACCCAGCGTGCTCGTACCATCTTGTTGCACTGCGTGCTTCAGCTGCAGCACCCCCTCGACTGAGGGTCAGCAGGATGGGAACACCGAAGGCTAAACGACAAGGCAACCGTGGCACATTTTTCGGTGACCAAGCAAACTATATGAACATTTCACGAACAGAAATGGGGATTGAACCAACTAAAATGGGTTCCCCCCAGCACAATGGAGACTTCGTCTCATAGGTTCACCAACGAGGCATTCGACTGTCCCATACTTGGGGATACCAGACGAGATGGCGCCATGTTCTGTGCCATGTTCTGACAGAGATAGCTCGGATCGCCATAATGGGGGGGGTAAATTGGCATTAGTTGGTTTATAACATAACTATATATAGGGTTTAAGTTTATGGTAGATATATATATGTATATTAATTGTTAATGGGGTTATAATAAACATAAACCAGATCACTTTGTAGCTCTTTATTCTCCAACTTTCACCGCAAGTAGCTGGGGAATTGGGAGCCAACCTGGAAGAGGAATGAAGAGGACAGGTACCATCTGGTTATTTGACATCGCCATGGAAAATCCACAATTTTTTAAGAACGCTAAACCATCTATTTCTATGAGCCATTTTTTTTTACTAACGAACTGTTAGTCATAACCAGAGGGTATAGCTACCATAAACCATAGTTATTGGAGTTATTAACCAACTTAGCTATCGTTGGATATCATCCTCCCAGAGTCCCGAAATGTTGGAATCGCTTCAAGTTCCATTGGTCCAAGTCGAAAAAGCAATGGCCAGATATGGCCAGTGCCGGGCCGGGATGATTGCCACAACTAACGACAGCAATATCTGGTTGGTGGTGACTGGAACATTTTTTATTTTTCCATGTATTGGGAACAATAGTCACAACTGACTAATATTTTTTGGAACCATGGAACTTTTGCTGACTTTCCAGAAACAGTTGGGAATTTCATCATCCCAAGTGACGAACTCATATTTTTTCAGAGGGGTTGAAATCACCAACCAGATATGCTTGGGATGGATTTAATGTCAAGACATGATACAACCCTGGAATGAAGATAGTAGGAATAAGTCAATAGAGAGATGTGCCTTTCAAATGATTTGGCTGACCCTTGGCCAAAGTCGGCGAAGCGACCAACAACTCCCACAAGATCCATTCTGCAGGATAACCTATTCACTACAATGATCAACGGGCCTTACAACATTGGATCCATGCACCAGTAACCAAATGCAAGATGCACCTTATCAACTGTTAAACGCACTACACATGTGTGCCTATGGTGTAGGCGTATTGACATGCTTTATGGCGGCGTTTGTCCACTATATATATATATATTGCTAATGAAACTATCACTATTTATTTTTCTGTTTTGCTGCATGTATATATATATACATATTGTACATAACTAATTTGCGTATATATATAGAGAGAGAGAGAGGGAGGTATGTACATAAACATATCATATACACGACCAGCACCCGCCAGGTTCCGAGGACACCATGCTCCGAAGCTCGACGATACGAGCTGGGGTAGTGGTGCCCCAATTGGAAAGAGCGGAAAATGCTATGAAAATGGTATGAACATGGTATCAAAAAATGCTTTAGGATAGTTGTGTATAGTTGGATCTTACTCGCCAAATGGCTCTGCTGAAGTCCTTGAGAAGGCGATGGAGAGAGCGAGAGAGAGATTGAGAGAGAGCAATGGAAATCATATGTACATTACCTTTATACATGAAGATTTTGATGTAACAAACCACTGGAACACTGGATTTATGGAGGGAACCATTGTTTTTATTCTGGCAATCCTACTTGTTAAAGCCAAAAACATGTTTGAACATGTGATGTCTTATTGGTAACTGCGGGTTGGACATGATGTGTTCGGGAACGTCTTGGCTCTGCAATTCAGAGATGTGCTTGTAGAGACATGGCAGACATGAAACGTCATGACACCATATTTTGGCGCGATATATGATGTGTTACGTACATTTGTATTTCCATATACTTATAACCAACATGTATCAACATGTATCAACATGTATCAACATGTGTCAAATATGATATTATAACTCTCCGACAATTCGAGATAGCTACGGGAAATCATTAATTTTAAGGCTGAGGCTTCTGATAAGAAATACGTATTTTGGGTTTAGAGTCTAAAATATTTCGTAGCTACGACCCCCTGGTTAAGAAATGTGGCTGGCAAATAGAGTCTAAACTAGGTTTCTTAATCCCACCAACTTTCCTCGGACAATTCAATATATAAATAATTTAAATCTACCTCTTTCGAGCTCTAGTCGCTATTAATTCATTTCAATTTCCTGCTTCCGATGACGTAGGCCTCAGGATTCCTCAAGGATTGACACTATCCCTGGAAAAATTCAACCCGGAAAAGTTCAAAACTTCCGGAGATAGCTAGAATCTTCACCAGACCCTTTTGAAACGCGGTATTGGGGAGTCCGCGCAATCACCCGATCATATCAGCTGCGCAATGGCATTCTTATGGTATGTATATATGTTATGTCAACATGTGGGGATTGGAGAGTGCCCCGTGATGACACAAAGACATCATACGGTAGGGTTTTATGATCAGGATTCAACAAATAGCTGCACGGGCTTGCAATCCACATTTTGTAGATAGGATTGTAAGGGTCTGAAACAGGTCTGAAATGACTCTGAAAGGCCAGTCCCAGGACCGGCTGAGAACAAAGATAGATGCATTCTACCAAGATCAGATTTCAAGGTGAATCTAAACACAATACGCGGCTGAGAAATCCAGCCCTTGGATGTCTTACACAAGGATTTTTGCAGAACACTGGCACTGTAGTTGGCAGTACTTGCGCTGTGCAAAAAGGAAAAGAGACAGAACCACATGTGGTGACAACATCAGTTTTTTTCCCCAAAATAGAGTCTAAGTAAATTACTTTGCCCGAAAATTAGAGTCTGATTTCTTGTTTAATAGGATTTCTTAACACAGCCCCCGACCGTAGTATAATGTATAGCCTTTTTTCCAAATTACCGGAGGCTACACATAGAAAATAAAACATCATATCTGAAACCACGACACACACCTGCACGCCGAATCGCTAAGGAATGCAATCCTCCAAGAGCGACAAGTTGACACCGCTTTCACCGGGCTCCGTGCAGGTCGACGCGCAAGCGGAAAGCAGTACAGTCGTGGGCTGAAGGTCCAGTGTTGTGTTTGACTTTTGGTTTATGATGATTGGGGCTAATGCTACCCAATATATTGTGGACTATCATAGCCCAGCTTGAGATATCCTAATAAACAAAGCTGCCATTTTAAACGAGTGTAAAAGAGCGACAAAAGGGTCTGAAGGGTTCAAAAAACAGAACTTGGCGAACGAACAACGGGTCCCGTTGCAGGTTGTGTCGCCCACGATGTCAGAGGCGGCTGGTTGCAACCAGGCGGCTTTGCTGATGCCATGGCAGCGGGTGCCATGTGGTAATGGAAGATCCGGGAAACCATTGGGAAATATCAAGGAGTAGAATAGAAACTCGCGGTTTGTACCCTCTGGTTATTTAACATAGCCATGGAAAATCACCATTTTTAATGGGTAAACCATCTATTTCTATGGGCCATTTTCCATGGCTATGTTAAATAACCAGAAGGTATCAAGGAGTAGAATAGAAACTCACGGTTTGTAGGCATGAACTCGGTCATAAGGATTTTTCTGGGCGCTCGGGACCCCAAAACACGGAGCCGTATTTGTAGGGCACGCTTCTGGATGATAGTCAATAGCAAGGAGGCACCCACCGCAATTCCAGTTGTACAGCCATAAGTATGGATTGGGAGAACACCCATTCGGAGACTATAGATTTCTGATCACCAGGGTTATTATCATGATTTCAATACTTTATATAGTTCCATTCAGATTAGCTGACATATATATAAATATATATATATATTGAAATCTAATTAAAATATACTGAGATCCCTTTGCTCCAATACTCGTACTATAGAACATTTAAAATGTGACCACCATATTAAGAATCATAGAGCACAACGTGGTATGAATACAATCCATTATATAAATGCATCCCCGCAGAAGAATACCTCTATTGTTTATTATGAACATTGCCATTTCCCATGGATATGTTAGATTACCAGATGGATCCAGAGGGGTAATTATAGCTGACTAACAGAAATATTATACTGTACATAGTCACCAACACAATATGTAGTCGATTATGATTAACTTGATCTCTCCAGTTTGTGAAAAACATATTGCATGTTATAATCACTATTGTAGTATCCCCTTTTGCAGTCCAGTTAGTTACAAGTGATTATTGGCAACCATTGAGTGTGCATTATATATTTAGGGTTCTCACCTTGTAGGTTTATAGCATTTGGTGACTCCGACATGAGTTGATTGATGATTTACATGCATGTATATATGTATATATACAATCATACACATATATGTACACAGTAACACCACTAGTTGCTTATAATTCACTATCTCTCTAGTTTTTTACATTGCAATCAACATGTTTTTGGTGAAACCACATTTTTGTTGCCAAAGTCTCACTCTGTAGTTACAGGATAAATTTCTACATAGATGTGGAAAACCTATGGGGAACCCCCCGGAAAATAAACTACAAAGGGTTGAGTGTCCACATCTATGTTACCCTATGGGGTGCAGTTGAGGTTACTTTGATGGGTGCCACGGGTATCAACCCCATAAGTTGGGACATGGGGCCCCTTTAACTTTAGATATACATATATATATATATACATATATAAATGTGTATGTATATATATATATGCACACACACACATGTATATATATATATATGCATGCATATATGTGTGTGTGTGTCCACTCATAACTGGAACTGCACTTCCAAGTAGGCTAAGGTTCTCCCCATTCGAAAAGTCCCAGTTGTTGGATCGCCTGGAGCTGCTGACCCGCGACTTGCGCAGCGAGATGCGCACGGTGTCCTCCAGGATAATTGCTGTGTGTGGGGGGGGCACCCAGAATGGTACCTTTAAAAGGAAGAAAATCCACCAAAGACATGTAGGGTTGAAGTGATTTAAGCATGTTTAAGATGACTTAAGGGGCTTAAGTGATTTTGAAAACAAGTCAGGATCGAAAAAACATCATGATTTCAGCAGATTGAGTAAGGAGTTTTGGGAGAAATATGACATTTAAGTTGAATTGAGGGATTTAATTATGAGTTCAAACATGGTGGTTCGATCACCAGAAATAGGGAGTTACAGTATACGGGAGAACATGGTGATTTGCCATGATTTGCTCATATGAAATGAGGAGTTGACTTGATTTTTCTATCCAGCATGGACTTACGCACCAACAGACATGGGTTTCCAACCATCAAGGGCCGGGAATGCAGCTGCGTATATGTATATGTATATAATTATATATGTATTTATTATGTTCATTTTTAATTTATTTGTTATATTCAATATATTCATTATTTGGTGAAATCAAACGAGGAAACAGTGTCGAACAGTCAAGAAACGTGTTTTCACTATAGGATTGAAATCGTAATCCATCAGTGGCAGTGGATTATTTAATCAACTGAGCGCATAAATTTGACCATCAAACATCGGTATTCAAACAAGGAAAACAAGGATACAAGCATCATAGATTCGTATGGAAACAACAGAAAAGGGGCCTAGTGTAACTACCTATAGACCTATAACTATCTAGAGAAGGTATATTTGATTTGAGATGCAGAAAGAGATTTGATTTATTTATATTGGATTATATTGGTGCATCTATCTCATGTTTTTGTTAAAGCGGTACTGGTGTGGCAGCGGGATCCATGTGTTACGGGCGCAGAAACTGACTTACAGTATTTGAACATGTTTGAACCAGTCCCAAAAACGGAGCCCACGGAGAAAAAAAACACATATATAATGCAGGCAACCAACTTATGTTCTCATTTTCAGCACGAGAAAACAGAGGAAAATAAACAATCTGCTTGGCGCGTCTAAAGTTTCTGTACAATTTCTGATGGTTTTGCGTGCACATACTGGACGGTTGATATGCCCGTGCCCCAGCATGTTGGATGACGGTCAATGACACGTTGATGCAGATAATTGCTATTGGAAAAAAAGGGTTTGTTCTTGTACTTGTTCTCCCAAAGATTTTAAGCTTCATTCCCACCCTTTCCGGGGAAACTTGCCATAGAGAATTGGGGAAAAGCACCATGATTGGCCTCCGCTGGAGGCTCCAAAATGTGGAGGCGCCCGCGGGGGTGAATGGTGCCAGGACCCCGCAGTTTAACAGATTGAATGTGGTTGTTCCACCCCAGCACGTGTTCCACAATGATTCTTCTAAAATATGCTGGAGCATGCTACATTCTGCTAGACGTTGGAGTCCTAGTCATGGCTACCCCTGGATCTTTTGGTGGATCTTGCTGCTTTCCAAGCTCAGCCCATTTGACCGTAAGGTGGCGCAAAGGCGGATGTTCGAACGTATCGATTTCATCGCTCGGAGACAGGACCGTGCGGGGTCCCCCATGCATAGTTTCATGCGGAATCAATAATGATGACGACGGGGGCTGATAATAGCAATGTGGGAACCCTTTATTAACGTGCATATACAAAATTATACAAAAACTGTCACAAAATGGACGGACAGATGTAATGTTGGTTCCTGATTAGTGTGAGGCCCCCCCCTAAACAATAGCTGGACTCTCTTGAAAGTGGAAAGTCAAATATTTTCTTCCCAGGAAAACAAATCCTCACTTAAGTAAGGATTTCAATTGGCTACACTTGAAATCTAATAAAAACTGTTTTTTGCCGATGAACTTGTGGTATTTGTAGTACTTGTAGTGCTTGTAGTACTTGTAGTATTTGTAGTACTTGTAGTACTTGTAGTACTTGTAGTACTTCTGGTACTTGTTGTACCTGTAGTAGTTGTAGTATTTAAAGTAGTTGTAGTAGTTGTGGTATGTGTAAAGGCTTGCTTTTGGAAAAGGCTTGCTTCTCTTCTGGGCTTCCAGGAGCTGCTTTGGCACAGCTTGCTGCAATAGTGAACCCAGCAAACAAACCTACTAAAGTGAGATGGAGCCGCTCCTGGTCCAGGGCCTTGGAAAATGGTGGAAAAGCTGTTCTTTAATAAGGGTTTAATAAGGGATCGGCTCCTTTGGGAAAGGCTTGGCATTTGAATTTGGAAGTTGCTTTTGTAAAAAAGTCTGCCTCTCAGCAATTACAGGCTGTTTTTTTCAAAAACAAATGGTCTACCAAACTTTCTTGCCACAAACAACACATGGGTTCAGAATAATTTGGAGAAAATGTGCCACAATACCGAACCTAGCCACTAATCAGCATCCAACATTATATTGCATGATATTTTGTACATACATTTGCTGTGTTTGTTTGGGTTCCATCAACTGATCCAAGACAATACAGCGACATTTATGTATATCATTGTATACATGCAAATGTTTTATGCGACATACAGCACGTAATATTTATATTTTTATAGTCACATTGTATATACCAGACGACAGTGAATTTGATAATTTGTACATATATTGTGTATATGCCGATTTTGTTTAATTATATATCAGCAGATGTACGAGACACACGGAAACACCAATGTATATACATCTAGCACTGCTACTGTTTTTCAATTTTGTTCAACATAGATGTGTTTAATGATTTGCATTTGCACACAACTCCGTGCATGGCCCTGGCCGTGAATTGTCCAAGAATTCCCACGGCCCAGGACGAGGGTGCTGGACGAACTTTAGGTGGGTTGTTGAACAAGGAGGGACAAGGTTACATCCCCAACTGTGGATGGGTTCTGTATCCTTTATTTTGTTGCCTATAAGTGAAAATAACCATAACCAACATTTTTCTTTTAATGGACTATCAACAGTTGACCATTGTTAATCTATGTTGCTTTTTGATTCGCAGGAATTGACAGTAGGACATTATATATCATGGGTTTTCAAGATGAGCTTGGCAGTGCTGCTCAGTATTTTGCCCAACGGGACACTATTTGCCTAGATAAGCCCTACACTTCTGCTGGCTGATTAGCAAGTGAATTAAGTGTGAAGAATGCTACCATGTGAAAGGTATTGAACGATTACATTTTTTCTGTTGCTAGTTTATTGCAAGACAGTATGTTTATATACATACATGCAACTCATATGTTCCTCTTCGTTGACATTTTACATTAAATTTGAATATATATATATATATAAATATATAAGCATAAATCCTTACGATATATCTACTTGAATACATGCACGTCCCAGCCTACGTTGGTGGTGAGTGGACCTTAGTACAAACTCATCCTGCTTGCCGTTCAATCCATGGTTCCGCCAGGGATGTCCCCACAAGCGACGGACGTGACCAACGCGTGCGGCCGACTGTTTGACTAAACGGGGCATGGTGGGAAAGTTAGCATAAAGGACTTAGGTGATAGACTGACAAACCCAATACCAGAAACTTACCATTTGGGTATGATATGTACCATCCATCTATGGTAATATTGGGGATGGGTTTATAACTGGGCTTCATTGATGTTCATTGTATACCATCTCTCGATCTAGGTCAAGGCTGGCTGACATAAGACACTGAATCTCAGTCTTACCACGAGGCCATGAGGCTGAACTTGGTAAAGTTCTGGGTGATTTAGTGGCTCAGTTGATTGCTCAGCTGCAAAGACCAGAGGCATGGTATGCAGCCTTGGCATCATGAAGCAATGCGTTGACCCAGGATGAAAAATCCCCTGGTCGTCTATTGGGGAGGCCTTCTTTTAACAATGACTTTGACTCAAAATTTGGCAAGCCTTGGGGTTATCCATTGGTTCATGGAAAGTCTCAGGCAACCTTCTGCCACTTCAAAATGTTCATCCGCTTCTTTGCATGTGGGTGGACAATTCCCAACACATGTCGAAAATTGTCGAAATATTTAGTGATGCAGAAGAAACACAGTCCAACATGCCATGTTCGTTTGCCAGAGGCTAGCTTTGATTGACAGAATAAAAACATGGCAGTTGGCTTTGTAGGAAGGCTGCCTTCCCAGCCTTTGTTTGGAGTTTCCCTTCATCATATATACAATAATTATATATATATATATATGTTGTGTATCTAGTCTAGTACCCAAACCGACATCCTCTTCATAAGAAGCAACTGGCTCGCATCTGGATCTGAATCTAATCCCTTCCTCATATTAAATACCCCCTAGAAACCATGGTGGATGTAGGGAATTTCCACATACTTGGGACCGGCAAGGGGGTGTTAAATATTATAGGGGGATGGGATTATATCATACATGCTGAACGTTGCGCTGGTCAAGTCCTGATGGTGATTCGTTGGGTTTGGGGTTTATGGTTTAAACATTTGGCTAGTTTATAAAGGATTCAGAAGATCGAATTCCCCAAGCTTTGGCCCAAAACCATGCCATGTCCAGGGTGAGCTACATCTGAGAGGCAGCACTGAGAGCATCGGGGTAGACTTTCACAAGGGAGCATTGGACCAAAGGATTGTATACAAATCGAAATAAATAGAAATATATGATAAATATATAAACAAATAAATAAACAAATAAATAAATATATGCATAGCAAATTTGGATTCCTTTTGCGGGGAGGTAGTGGACGTATCAGCGTATAGCCCCAACTTTTCCCAAAGCTGCGGGAATTTCATAGGTTTTCCATTTTTTGAAAGACAAAAGAAGAGCACAGTGGATTTTGCTCCGATGCCGGAACCCATTCCCAACTGTTTGACCCGCAGACACGAGTGCTGACGGGAATCCTGGCTATGGTGAACGAGACACACGCCTGGGCCAGGAGTGACATAAGCCCTTCATATATAATTATAGCATATATATAGCCGGATGATGCAAGGGAGATTTTGCAAGTTCATCTTGCAACAATTTGCTCGGGCTCTCCGAGTTTAACTGGTTTGATTTCCTCAGCTGCCAGAAACCCGATAGAAATCTGTTTGACCTCAGGATCTTTTTTTTCAGCCGCTTGGATTGCGACGTTGCAGCAATCCACAAGAGGTTGCTGACTCGCCGGGGGTCGAATTTTATTCTTAAGGACTTTAGATATATGGTATGGCCAGCGGCTCTTCTGGAAAACCCTCTCTACAGGAGGTTCGATTTCCCAAAGTTCAGACTTGTTTAAAAAAGAGGTCAGTTTGTTCGCTACTGGAGCCTGGAAGCCAGCAGAGAGAACAGTACTGCAGAGAGAACAGCACTGCAGTGCCCAAGGATCATCCATGCCCATGGGTTTATGGAATAACAGTCATACCTTGGAGGAACGAACAGGGGACCAGAAACGCCGTGGGTTACGGTTATGCGCCGTATCCTCTGTCTTTGGGCAAAAGTTATTGTGACGCATTTGGCACGGACATTTTGCAGAAGCAGAAAGAATCATGCGATGCATGCTGTTCATGTAAAAACTCTTGAGTACACATCGCTCTTCAACACCCGGCGATTCGAACCCGCGCGTTTCAACAAAGTGAAGTGTTTCCTCCCAACATCCAGTGAAGCAAACTTTTGTTTAAAAGACATTTTCTGGTGGGTAGCTCCAATTGGCCTTAAAATGAGGGCACCACAAAATCATCCAAAATTGGCTATCACCAGGAAAACCAATGGTTTGGGGTACCCATATTTTAGGAAACCTCCAACTATGTCTTGGAATAACTCGATCCTACTAATTAAGGACATCTGGGGCTTTTATGTTTTTTCCCTGTGGGGTACCGAGCCAAAGTCCTTTGTGAAACATAGAAGCCGTTCCCTTTTCATGTCCAGTCTAAACTGGTTTCCCGTGCACTTCAATTCATTACCACAATTTACCTCTAACAATGTTCGGCACAGTAACAGTGAGGGGAAGATATTGTACTATATGGTTGAATACTGGGAGGGAATGCGCACGCGACACTTGGCCCCTTGAAAAAGTCGGCTGCAAAGCAGGCGCCAATAGACGACCGAAATGACGACTTTCCATGCGAAAAGAGGGGGATGTGAAGTCCAAGAATCATCTGGTGGCTCTTGAGAGATCGCCAACTTTCACCAACTTACAGGGCTTGGAACATGTCCATAAATACAACGGATCTGTATCGATTTATCATCTGCAAAAAAAGACGGCTGTTTTTGTAATGTGACATTTACATACATTTGCCTCATCCAATCGCAGTAATTAGTTTCAATATCAGAATCTTCCATGATTGCTTTTGAGTAAGTATCCCACAAATGTTTCCGCAATCATCCGCAATCCTTGTTTTTCATATTTTTTCATGATTAAGAAAAAACAGAGCTAGGCAGTTCGGCAGTTGATCTTGGCCGATCATGTCAGATTTTAGCACCTCAAAGAGGTGCCAGGTGCCCCTCCCAATTTTCGTGCTTTGACAGCTGCGTCCAGCCTCAAGTAGTAGAATTTCCCATGGAAGGCATCCCATTGGGGGCTCAAGATGGCTCTGTGGGGCCCTCAGCTCAGAGGATTCTATTGAGGTTTACTTCACTGTTCACGGCCCCAATATCTCGTGGATTTCTAGCGGCGATTGTTCAAGAAACAGTTTACAATTTGACTTTGGCAAACAGCGAACAAACATGCATTGGGGATTGTTTTGGGGCAAAACAAAAATCCCTTAAGTCACTGAAGTCCAGCAAAATCCTCATTTCTATTCATTTCTTGGTATAGAACATTAATTAAGCGCCGACTTTCGCAGTTCAAGTTCCACAGACCGATCCGCGCCACCGAAACGTGCCGCAATGGCTGTGAAGCGAAGGGGAAAAGCTAATGAGGCCTTGACGGCATGACGCCGAGCTGATGTTCAAAAAGGGAGCACTGAGCCAACATGTTCCAACCCAACCAATTACCCTCTGGTGAACTAACATAGCAATGGAAAATCACAATTTTTAATGGAAAAATCCACTATAAATGGCCATTTTCCATTGCTATGTTAGTTCACCAGAGGGTATTGGGTTTCTTTTTCATACTGTTTGTCCATGCAGAATGTAAATCTTCAAGTACTCAGTGATTTTTCATCGAATCGCTGGACCCCCATTTTATGTTTCGGTGATGGATCCAGCAAAAAAACGTGCATGACCCGCCCTTAATTACTAGGTTATACTAAGCGTAATAAGTCTTGGGGGATTAGCTGTTCCCTGCATAATGTAGGCAAACTTCCCCAGCAGGATATGTATATATAATGTTATATATTTATCATATATATATAATGTTGTTGTTGTAAATGTGGTGAAACATGGTGAAACCGTATGTTCAGGTCTATGTATATTCCGTATATCACTTTACATCCATATGTAACATACATACTTGTGTATATTTAGAGATATGCACATCTCTGTGTTCATGGAACTCATACAATCCTCATATATATATAGTTTCAATGCATATACTTATGTATATAGTTACATATTATATATATAGATATAGTATGTGTGTGTGTCCATGTCTATGTGTGCAAAATCGATTTGGACCATTCTCGCCGATCGAAGTCACTTGCCAGGAAGCTCCTGCCGTTTCCTCCGCGTGCGCAGAGGAGCCACGAAGGCACTGGTGGTTCACAGGGAGCGCTTCGGAGACAAGAGCATCCATATTTCCATATATTCCCATATATTATCCATTAAATGTATTAGATGGGGAGCTATCACGAGTTTACCAATGACACGTGGTTTTTATATATGTTTTACAAGAGATATGTATGGCGGGTTTTTGTTCCCCTATCGTCGTCTACTACTGTGATATAATATCATATAGATATTCATAAACCCAATCATTACCCTCTGGTCATTTAACATAGCCATGGAAAATGGCCCAGAGAAATAGATGGTTTATCTCTTACAAATGGTGATTTTCCATGGCTATGTTAAATAACCAGATGGTAATTTTACAGTCAGCCTATTTGCTGACTGCGTTCCGAGCTGAAGCTGCTAGTGGCTGATTTTTCGGCCTTTTGACAATGGGAAAATCGCTCCTGAGATTCGCTGAGCAGCGACGTATTTGTTTTTCTTGTTGAAGGGGATCTAAGGTTAGCAATGGGTAAAATGGACTGGTGAACAGGGCTGCATGAGTTCTTAATTACTATATTGTGTTGCGTTCTGATATAGGAAGGTTTGTTTCTTAAACTAATTGCGTCTCTTTCACTCAGCACAACCTCTTGAGAGTTTAACCGTTGAGAATTGAGAGTTGAACCGTTTTTGTGTTTTACAAGTATATATACTCGTTCTGACTTGTGACTTATGAGATATATTTTTTGAGGACCTACCGAGTTGCGTGCAGTTGGCAGAAATTTGCCCCGAGATCCGATTTTCTTTGGGATGTTCTATGTACTGTATATATTATATATGCATTTAAGTATGTATATAGTAAAGTATATGTGTATATGTATAGTATACATACATATATGCCATACATATATATATATATATATACATACCTGCCTGTGTGTTATACATCAATATATATATATATATATATGTATAGCATATATATATATATATATGTATATGTATATAGTTTATATATATGTGTATATACTTTGAATGTCAGCAGGGATCCTCTTGAGCTGCCGTAGCTCCAAATATCAAGTTGAGGCTGAGCAAAATTGCCGTGGCGATGCTTCTCGCCATTCCTATGCGCCAAGTCAGCAATATGCAGACTGTCAGGAGTGCTTTTGGTAGTTCATGGCATCTCCGGTTGGCCGAGGCTCTGCGTGATGGCAGGCGTATTTCTACTTGGAAGCCCCACACAAAGACAGCGCCTTGGAGCGTTGGCGATGGAACTGGCATCATTTTCCGTATCCTGGGAGTTGATTATAGAGAGATATATTATGTAAATGTAGAACAGATATCTGTGTATATTCTGACCAGAAACCATATGTATATAGATGCCGTATTCCATGTATACATGCAAAACAAAATGCAATAAACATTTTATTGCACGAACATTGTGCCCTGTACATATTTATTTACATCATATATATCATAATCATAATATTGTTTTTGATGTAAGAGGTATCAAAGATCAGCCTCAAACATAGTGGCAGTGGCAACATCTCGGCGCCTGTCATAAGAAGTTGGGTCCCCTGTTGGCCAACAGGCTCTGATCCAATTCCAAGGAGTAAACTAACGTAGCCAACTAGAAAATCACCATTCTGAATAGGTAAAGAAGCTATTTCTATGAGGTATTTTCAATAGCTGTGTTAAATTACCAGAGGGTAACTGAAAAACACATTTCATATTGACTACTTAGTTAATGATTTTAATGGTAGCCCCAGATTAAGAAACCTTGATGCACTGGAAAGGTTGCCAGAGAACAGTGATCATTATGGCAATTGACCTGCGAACAAGTCACAACGCCAATGTCAGTTGTGTCGCCCTAGTCTTTTGCCGCTCTACTTGGATGCTTCTGTTGTGAGCATATCCTCTCAATGGCCATCACTTAGCCATGAGTCAACCTCCCAAATGCACCCTGATGCTTGCAATGTTTTTACCCGGAGGCGGTGGCATCACACATGGCGAACGCCGCTGGGAAATCCCCGAACTAAATGGGCATTACATAAATCGGACAGTTCATCGAACTATATATATATATACATACATATTTTTGATGGATGTTCCAGTAAACCACGGAGCTGACTACCAGAGGTAAGTCTAAAAAAAGTTCCATCCGACCGTCCCAACCACGGATCGTAGCTCGCGAGTACAAATAGGGCTGTTTTCCCAATGTAAAGACAAATGGGAGAACCCCAGCCTCTAAGATCAGGGTCATTCACTGGTTACTGCCATTCTGATAGCTTCTGTCCCCATTTTGGGTCAGCCATTCTGGAAACTGGGATGCCCTTTTGGACCAGGCTGTCCCATTCATGATTGGAATTTACATGGAAATACCTTGTGATTTAATTACTAGTATTCAGTATTTCTCATGAATGAAACAGTGAATCTTTCACTAGTCGGTCAATTTCAGAGTGTGGTAAGCCCAACAATTCAATGGGAATTTCAGGATCCTAAAATGGAGGTACTGTACCATACAAGACCATATTTTGCGGGGCTATTCCCTTACATAGGCCTGAAAAATAGGCCTGATATATCCTTAGTTACCATCAATCGGTTCCTGTTGCATGGCCATTGAACAATAGACTGGTTGGTGGTTTGGAGCATGAATTTTATGGCTTTCCATTCAGTTGGGAATGTCATAATCCCAAGTGACTTTGTCATATTTTTCAGAGGGGTAGGGCTCAACCACCAACCATGGAGAAGTTCGGCTGAGGCCTGAGAAGCAAAGGGAGGTGGATGTTTGGGCTTCGGCCTCCAAGAGCTTTCCAGGTGATCATCCGGGGCCAATTTTGGTGAACGGCCGGTGGTGATATAACCCACAAACAAAAAGCCAGAGACTAAGCAGCTAAGCAGTTGACATTAGCAAATCCCATGGCCATATCATGGCCCTAAATATATAGATGACCCAGACATAGTTCGATGAGTTACTTTGATGGAGAATGTCTATAGCTATCTTGGATTGATTGTAGCACCATATAGCAACCACCAAGAATTTCTCGAAAATTCCAGAAACAGATGGGCTAATTTCGGCACCTTCTCAGCAAAGATTTGGATCTAAAATTTCGAAGTCCAATCGTGGGCTGGTTAAACGGTAAAACATATTGAATGCATAGTTGACCCTGTGGTAAAACTAACATAACATAACATAACTATGGAAAATCACCTTTTTTATAGGTTAATCAACTATTTCTATTGCCATTTTCAATAGCAAACTGTTTAATTTACCAGAGGCTAGTGGTGAAGGGTAGTGATAAGTTTAATGAAGGTGAAACTGGCAGGCTTGAGGGCAACAACAAAAACCTCAAGTTGTGTATATTGTACATACAGGCCAATACCCATAATATAATCTATTGGAATATTAGTGTCCCATAGGATCCATGTATGCATAGGATCCATGTATGGTATATATGCTAACATTGGGGGTATATTGATGGTAAATGTTACCATATATAGCATACATGGATCCTATGGGTGTAGTATCATGCAATATCATGTTTGTATTTTGTAACATGTGGACATATGTCATTATGATGTGCACACACTGATGTACAATTGTTCTTACCGTTTCACCACTGGGTTGCTGTCTTGATGGTTGACCTCTATGCAGCCAGTGGGGGTGACATCAATCGATCATTTTGATGAAGCTTCCCATGTTTGCTTTGTTTGACATCCAGATTATTTTCCATAGTTTTACCTACCCATATGTTAAGTGTTCATGAAGAACAGTAACATATGGTCAATATTGTTTGAATCAGTGCGTAACATTAGTGTTCAACAATCACGTGGTTTGCATGTAATGAGGGACTTCCACATTTTTCTGGATAATTGACATAATCACCTCTACACTTGCCATCAACAGTTATTGTGACCCGAAAGTTATTTGTAACACACTTGACTTCCATCGTTTTCCCTTGGCCCAGCCGCCATTCCCAGACATTGTCTTTCTGGGAGTCCACACTTGCAATGGGACTGTCAGACTTTTAGCCGACCAGTCAACATAGATGCATAGTAGTATTGGAAATAATCTCAATCATGTGTTTGACTCATAGTTAGTTTTTTGTTTTTGACCCTGTTTCTCGCATAATTTTGAGTCTCTGAACGTGATTCACAATAATCATTAGGCATGCTTGTTTCTCTACATGTTGCATGTTGGATTTTCTAAGACTTTTCTTGCCCTCCAGGACTGTTTTCAGTTTCCATTTGAGTCCTCTGAAACGATACCAGGCACCTTGCAGATGAATGTGACGTGCGCACCCGAAGCTGGAGGACGTTTGTGTCATTTGCTGGCTGCAGTTGCTGGGTAGCTGATGACAATGGTTGAGATATGAACTACAACCGGTTTATGGGAATATTTTGGGAGTGCAATGGTTGAGTGAATTGGCTTAGTAGCATGTGTTTGCGTTGTTGTTTGCAGGTGAAGGCAAAGCAATCAACGTGTTATTTTTGTTTTCAACATATGGTATAGTATAATTTTTATATATATATATATGTGTGTGTATTATATGTATATAATAGGGATATGTCATAGGGATATCAATGGAGTATATCACCAACAATATATAACAATATATTTGAGACACACAGGCACGCCCACCAGCTTGAGCAAACCAGCTTCGGTGTGTTGGTTGGTTCTTTGAGAGCTAAAAGTGACAAAATTGAGTTACTGTGAACTTCTCAGTATATGTACATTGACATTTTCGAATATACATGCTTAATCATGCATATACGGCCACCGACAGAATTTTGGAAATGAAAAAAGGTTCGCGCGCCGCAGGTATCGGAAAAGGTTCGGCCCCGAAACCAAGATGCGATATTAGAGATATTACCGATCATCAAATTCAAAATGGAAATATCAATTTTCGGATCCTGATCCTCTAAAAAGAAAAAATGAGACAAATGTCTACAAAAGCTTCTAATTCACGATGCAAAATTAATTTTGGAAATCTTACTTATCGGATCCTGATCCTTCAAACTACCTGGTTTTGATTGTTTTTGCATGATTTTGGAACTAAATCCAGATTCAGTTTTGGGATCCTTATCCTCCAAAAAACCTGGTGTACAACGTATTTGCATGATTTTGAGACTAAATCCAGATTCAGTTTTGGGACCCTTATCCTCCAAACCACCTGGTTTGCGGCAAATTTGCATGATTTTGGGACTAAATCCAGATTCAGTTTTGGGATCTTTATCCTCCAAACCACCTTGTTTACAGTTTATTTGCAAGATCTTGGGACTAAATCTAGATTCAGTTTTTGGATCCTGATCCTCCAAACCAGCTAGTTTACAGCGTATTTGCATGATCTTGGGGCTAAATCTAGATTCAGTTTCGGATCCTGATCCTTCAAAAAAAAGGATGAGACAAATGTCTACAAAAGCCTCTAATCCACGATGCAAAATTAATTTTGGAAACCTTAATTTTCGGATCCTGATCCTCCACAAACTCCCTGATTTTGTGTGTTTTTGCATGATTTTGTGACTAAATCCAGATTCAGTTTTGGGATCCTTATCCTCCAAACCACCTGGTTTACAGCATATTTGCATGATTTTGGGACTAAATCCAGATTCAAATAGTTGTCACTAGAAAAGTTGTCACCCTTTCAGGAAGCAAATAATTATGGAAATGGTCAATGGTCGAGTGCCAAGAAGCACCCTCACATGGAAAAAAAATATATGGAAATTTACCTGCAGCGCGTCACGCCCCTCCGAAAAGGTTCGGTCGAAGAATTATTAGAGATTTTAGAGTTTAGAGGTCTGCATTTTTATGAGTAAAACAGAATTATGGACAAATACGGCCCGATGCGAGGCAGATTTTTACCGACCAATGTCGAACCTTTTTTTAATTTCCAAAATTCGGTCGGTGGCCATATATATATATGTTTATATTTATATATTTATATTTATATTTATATTTATATATATAAAATATATTTATATGTTAATTATATGAACTGTCATGTAAGTCATTTACACATGCACACAGTATTTGGGCAAGAAATGCTAAGAAACCCCCACGCCACCAGCCAGGTTTTTTTCTACCGCTGCTGCACAGGAGATGGCAGTGGTTCCTTGGGACTTTGTGGTCAGATGAGGCCGATTCGATCGCTGGGTATACCCTCTGGTAAATTAAGGTAACTATGGAAAATCACCATTTTTTTTTAAGGTAAATCAACTATAAATGGGCAATTTTCAATAGTTTTTTGGGTATATTTACCAGAGGGTACCATGTTTGTTGTTTGGTCGATACTCTGGTACTTCAATGGCTATGGAAATCATCGAACTGAATGGGCAATGCCCACAATTTCTTCACTGAAAGGTACATCATCTTCCGGACTTAGAGAACTCCATATGTGCATGGGTAATTGCCCATTTGTTTCTCCAAGATAATGTTCATTATATATCAACTGTTGCCCATTTCACTGAAAGGTACATCATATCAACATTATGTGCATTTCTTTCTCCAAGGTAATGTTGATATCGATCAACAAATGAATTTTGAAGCCATGTCATAAAAGATGTTGCAGACAAACTTTCTGATTGTTCATCCTTCTGGGGAATGAAACCCCTATTGAATTGTCAAAGAATATATGGCCTCATTATGTAGCACCATGTTACCGTGACACTATGTTTGTGGTTTTCCGGGTTTGGACATTGCATCATATATCTACGACATATTGTTGTGTATATTATCTTATGATATGCCTATCATTAATTGCCATGGTTTGCACAAGTTCAAACCAACTATCCATTGAGTAAGTGTCTATTCCGCGGTGACTACACCCAGTTTTGGTCAAACCTAAATCAGCTGTTCAAAAAATCGTGAAACTAGCCTCACAGTCCTAACATATCCCATTATGTCTTATATGAAGAATTCCCATGACGTGTTGATTCATATCATCCAACATATCATGATATTTCCATATGATATCCTGCTATACGCCCCGAAAATTCCCCGGTGCTTGAAACACACCGACCCGTCGCGTAGGAGAACGAATCGCTGCGCGCGTTTTCTCTCCGATGCGTCCGTCCCCAGGGAGCACATCGAGGCCGACAGGTCCGTAACGGTCCGTAACGGTCCGTAATGGTCCATAACGGTCCGTAACGGTCCGTAACGGTCCGTAACGGTTAGAACGGTTACCCGGCCTGGTAAACCTAACGTAACTTTGGAAAATCACCATGTTTAATGGGAAACTTCACTATTTCTATGGCCATTTTCAATAGCTATGTTAAATACCTGGACCCGGAGGGTAGAACCCATCTGGAAACTTAGTAGAAACCCACTGAAACAAGGAAAACACATAGTTAGTATAACATTACTAACCAGTGAATCCCGTGTCTCTTATGGATGATTTTGAGATTTTGACTGATTTTCTGCACAAAATCGATCTTTGAGATGCGTATCTTTATACATAGAGAATGGCGCGCTAAATCTATTTGTGGCCAGGAGCTTCGACTGATGTTGTCCTGGTTGATCAGTGCAGCTTGGGGAGCTGGGAAGCTTGGAAGAATGGCGCCGGGGATGTCTGAAGTTGTTGATGTTGTTGTTGTTGTTGTTCAGGAGATGTCAGTCATGAAATCTCAGATTTATGTTGATATCTATGGAAAGTGCTGTCCAACACATTTCGTTATCTAATGTTATTTATACCGTTTTGATCCATACAATGGGGTTTAATGTAGGTTACTGATTAGTGTGGGGAGGCCCCCCCCCCTGTTTTTGTTTCGACCTAATACCTACATAGGTACATGCATGAGTATTGAGCACATTTATATGCGCCCTTCAAGGCTCAAGAGGTATATAGAGTAACCCTGTAGACAAGCACAG
>Ga0126342_10006593_pt1 | contig 20613 bp, 27 predicted proteins | sample Cyp1metagenome_FD_92528 | JGI IMG/M metagenome (GOLD analysis project Ga0126342, IMG submission 92528) | Coral microbial communities from Lord Howe Island, Old Settlement Bay, Australia - Cyphastrea 1 metagenome | ecosystem: Host-associated > Invertebrates > Cnidaria > Coral ...
AGCACGTATTCCGGGGCTCCCCAAGGACATCACGTGATTTTTCCCGCGAAAGGGCCCCCCCCTGCCCCCTCCCCCATATATATCATTGTTATATATCATATATCAATATATTATTGTTGCATCGTCGTTGGGACGAACAATGCCGCGACACGATGATGACAGTCCCTCCGCCACTCACCTCTTCCCTTCCTTCTTTCTCCTACCCCGCTAGCTTTCGTCATCCACCCCCGGCCTCAAGTTTATAGTCGATATACATATATCTGTTCACATATATATATATATATATGTGTGTGTGACTTGATGTAGGTTTTTCATAGTTGGTATAAATTGATGTAGTTGATGATCATGATAACTAATCAGTTGGGTTGGGTAGATAAACGTCAACTGGGTTTCACCAAAGATAACTGCGGCACCGCCTTGTAGGGTGATATCCACCCTTGGGGCTTTCTTGGGGTCCTCAGTCAATTACCCAACTTGGGGGTGTCTTAAAATGACTTGGGACAGCTCCAAATGACAAGTCATGATGGCGGAAATTATAGGGGGGATCATCCCCAGATTCGAAATGAGCAATTCGCCAAGTTGACCATTTTGGGCATGAAATCACCATGATCAATCCAAATAGTGGTAACTTATCAATGGCCATGACTCAGGAACCAATTTATTGGAGGTACCTACCATATATAAGGCCTATGGAAGGGATATCCCCACAAAATATGGCCTTATATATGGTACAGTACCTCTATTTTAGGATGCTGAAATTGCCATTGAACGTATGGTAACTTGCACTTTAATACGGAATGATTACCCATGTAATGAGTACAAACAAGAACTGGAGGGTCTAGGTTTTCACCCTCCGGTAACGTGGCAATTTAGAATCCCCCAGCCATAGTTTGGTCGCAAAAATATTACCCAGGCTGTTACCCTAAAACACTGAAACAATCTATGTAAAACCTCCATTTAGGTCCATCTATGGTAACATTTATACAAAATACTGTGGATGGAAGAAATCCTGCCCCAGTTGATAGGTGGTTTATCCCATCGTTTATAGGGTTTCAACCATCCAAGGTGATGCAGGATTTCTTCCATCCACAGTAGTATTCCCGTAAGTCGCGCCAGCGCTCATGACGAAAATCAATAAAATCATGCACAGAATAATACCCTCTGGTAATTTAACATAGCTATTGAAAATGACCATAGAAATAGTGGATTTACCCATTAAAAATGGTGATTTTCCATAGATTTTTGTAAGTTTACCAGAGGGTAAAATCATGTACAGAAAATCAACAGTTCGATGATTTTTAAGGTGAAATCGCCCGTAGGATTTGGCGAGGCCCGTACGCTGCTGGAGCATCAAGGGGTCTTGTTTGCGGGTGAAGATCAGTGGGCAGTGGTGAAGACCAACGGCGGCCGCGATTGGGTGCAGGCGAGCCATGAAACACATGAAGCGTGCTGGAAAATGGGAGCGTTCACCATAAAAAAGGATGAACTATGCGGTTGAAATGGATTTAAAACCATTGAAAATGGGTTTTAACGGGTGAAGCAACAACTATAGAAGTTCAGGTGTTACTGTTGAATTTCTTTTCTGGTATAATTTTCAAGTTGTTATTTTTTCTGAGCCAATGTGGGTATGATTAGCCCCGCAGCCCAGAGATGTGTTGAAAGTCCCTCAAAACCCCCACCGTACATGTGCTTCACTAAGCTTACCATCGGGCCATACTCTGGGGTGGTTTTGATGAAGGAGTGGCATCAGCTATGGACAATCACAATTTTTGATACTTTTAATGGGTCGATCAACAAGCATCATCTATAGATATGGCAATTTTCATGATTTTCATCTATTCTCATAATATCAACATGCCATACCCTTTGGTAAACAAACAGTTTGCTATGGAAAATCGCAATTTTTAATGGGAAAACTCACTATTTCTATGGCCATTTTCTATGTCGCTGTTTGTATGTTTACCAACTATTTCTATGGCAATTTTCAATAGCAAACTGTTAGTTAACCAGAGGGGAAATCACCAGACACTTCCATTAAATCCCATTAAAACACCATTAAATCTCATTAAATCCCATTGAACCTATGGTAAGCAGAGGGTAACATCATCCAACTATGGCCATGTTCCACAGAGCTCTGCAAAATCACCGATCAGGTGGGTAATCGAGGACATCAGACGGGCAAAAGCTATGTGGCCGAGCACGGTTCATTGTTTCTTGGATGCCATCTGGGTTGAAAGGCTTGATCTCATGTATGAACATGTGCAGGAAATCATCAAACATATGTATATGTATTATATATATGTATGTTTATATATATATATATGCTATTTATATATATATATATGCACACATAAGTGTACATATATATATACATATGTACATATATGAAACATGTGGTGTTGTTCCGTGCTTTCCTGTAAAGAAGTTTCCCTTTAAGCCAAGTCTGGCATCAACAAAAGGTCACAAAAAATGTTGTCCAACTTTGTACTGGCTAATCCCATCTCCCTAGCATTAAACAGCCCCATTCTATGGTCCCAAATAATCTACAACTCCCTAAATCATGGTTTTTGGAGGCTGTTTAAGATTCGGACCCCCTCAAAACCCATTGATCACCCATAAAATCATAGACATTTCCATAAACCACCCTCTGTTCTTGGCAAGACTATGCCCAATAAAGATGTGTTTTTTTTTCCTTCGGAAGGCCTTTTATTTTGTCTCATTCCAAGGCCTTCTTGGGACGAGTGAAGCGAGTGAAGCGGGAAGGCGGATCGGGATAGCTGGAGCTTTCCATAAATGGTGGCACCCCTTTATCGCTGGATCGTTTATAGATGGGAAATGGGAGATCTTCAGGATCCTAAAATGGGAAAATCATCTGGGAAATGGTGGACTTTCCAGTGGTAAATCAGACGTTGTTCTTACAAGGTGGTGCCCCAGTTCGTTAGCTAAGTTGGTGAACATAAGTCCAATAACTAGGGGTGATTAGGGGGTTATATCTATAGTTTATGGGGATTTTAATCCAACTTATAACTGGGGGGGGCACCACCTTGTAATGGAAAATCCCAATCTAAAATGGACGATGAACAGGGGTACCCCCATGACTTAGGAAACCCCCATTTTAGGAGGTTTTAGTGCAAACAACACAGAACTGAGGGATTTTTGCCAGTGATTCTCATGTCATGTTTGATTACCAGAGGGTAACATGGATTCGGGTGTGTATGAAAATGGGAGGTGCCTATAAAATGGCCTGTTTTTTTTTGGTAAAATGACGATTTTTACCATGGGATACGACTGCCATTTCGTGCTATGTTGAGGTCCCCAGGTCCTGGGGAATTGACCAAAGATAAACCATGCTTCAATGGCTTCGATCATCCAAATCAATAGAATCTGATAGAAAGGCAATGTCCAATATCAACCTTAATATCAATGAATATCTGGTTGGTGGTTTGGAACCATGGAATTTTATGACTTTCCATTCAGTTGGGAATAGAATAATCATCCCAATTGACTTTCACTCCATCATTTTTCAGAGGGGTTGGGCTCAACCACCAGCCAGATATCGAAGAATATCAGATTATCAATATCAATCGAAATCATGGAACCTCTTGTGTTGGCCCTTGTGTTTTCTTGTGATTGCTTTCAGCAACGTTGGTGGTTTCACCTTAAATTTTCAGCCGGCGGAATTTCCCACTGCCTGACCTCAAGGATGACCAGAACGGGTGAACTCGATGCAATAGATACTCTTCACTTAATATTCTACATGTTCCATTGGACACTTGCCAATATATATATAATTATGTATAGGTATATACTCAGTTGGACATGATAGTTAGATGTAGAATATACATATCATCTATTGTATATATATATATATTTATTTATTATTTTTATTTTATTATTATTACACCAATCATTCTACATCGTTCATAGTTTTTGATTGGTGTACTTGATTGCCCCCACGCCGAATCCAACCTGGAATCCAACCAGGACCTCGCCGTTGATCGACAGTTTCACTGGGGTCATCCCCGGGAGTTTTTCGGCATGATCCCAGGCTGAGAGATTTTGTTGCGGCTGATTCCTTCATCTTTAGCCTCAATCGGGGGAAATTGGCGACATTGTCGGTTAACTATGGCAACTATGGGGATATTTTGAATTCTAAAAGGATTTATACACCAACAATCACCAACAAATAGAACTGGCAGGGCCCACCTTATCAATGGGAATTCAAGGATCCTAATGATCCTAAATCGGAGGTACCTACCATATATAAGGCCCAAAATTCAGGCCTATGTAAGGGAATATCCCTACAAAATAAGGCCTTATATGGTACAGTACCTCCATTTTAGGATCCTGAAATTTCCATTGAATATTCCCTTGAACCAACCGTAACCAACCCAATGATCTGTGGAAATTTTCTTCAGTGTTGAAGTCAGTTCGTGGAAGTTCCTTGGATATTCCTTGGGTTAATAGTGTGGAAAAAGATGGCAGGTGATTGTTGTGAGCGGCAGAAAATTGAAATTTTGTTTTGCAATTCCTAAATGCAATTAATCCACTTTTAAGATCTTTTAAACACATACTTTTCACCCAACTATGTGCTCAAAATTTCCATAAATCAATAAGGTTAGGTTTTATCCGGACATATTATTTGTATAGTTCCATGCAATTCCCATGCCACATCATGTTTATACTTATTGAATGCAATTAAGTCAATACACCAGAGTCATATGGCAAAGGGTCATAGATGTAAGTATACACAATTCAGGAATAAGATGGAATAACAATATTGAATAATATTGAACCGTATTTGCACCTCAATATCCTTGAAATAGTTGCATGAAGCCTTCCACTTCACCATCCCGTGCAAAATATCCTGTTTTTTTTTCTAAAAGATGCAGGGTGTCCTTAAAGAAGTACATCCTTCCCTTGAAGGGAAAACATGTTTCTATAATATGCAGCATGAGTTTAACATAGCGCATTCCTGTTCTAAAATGCAATATCAATATATATAATATTATGTATTTAAATTACCTATCAATATTATGTTATATCAATTTTATTAAGTTGTATTTTTCCTTTGAGAAAGTACAATGTTTCTTCAACAAGCAATACCGCTACAAATTATGAAGGAAAAAGATGCAGTATGTGTTTTTGAAAAAAGTGCAATCTTCTTCCAAATGATATTCACTTTGGGACGAGAGTCGTGCCGAAAAGACTCCGAAAAGTACGGAAATCCGATGACATCCGAGACCACCCTGGGCGGCCGTATTGCCGCAGTTTTCAATGGGTGGATTTGGTGGAAGGAGACTATTCGATCACTGATGCTGCGACCTGAAACTATTTATAAACGATGGAAACCACCACAAACATTCACAACCCCCAATTGTTTTTTTTTTTCTTGGCAGTTATTCGATTTTTCACAGATATATGTCATGAGATTGCCACCGCTGATATGTTTGTCTTAGACTAGACATTGTTGTGGAGATTTGTTTATGTTGCTCTTGTTTGAATAATTCAACATGTTCCACAATATAAATGTATACTTATGAGCTACGTGCTAATGTGAGGAAAAATCGTAGTATCTTAAGTAAACACCCACAATGATCACCAAGACCTTCAAGATGCACCAGGATCAGTTTTCCTATGTTTCAAAGTCATTGCCTATTCCAATGTTTCGATTGTCACCTTGAAACTGAGCTGGGTAGAACAAGAACTTCTCAGCACGAGGATTGTTTCACCCTGATCTCTGTGGTCTTTGCAATCCTTGGGTTAATTTCTGGGCGGCTTGTCCACACAAATGACAGTATATCGGACACATACCATCGTATACCCCCAAAAACTCTTTTGACAGAGAAAGCAATGGTGAACGTCGGACAAACCCAAACAAGAGCCAGGGTACAAGAGACACGAGTTTTGTTTTGGATTATATTTGGGTTGTTTCACCCGGGTTCAGTCCTCTTGTATCCCCAAGTGTGCGGGAGTCAACAAGAAAATGCTTGGACCATGATTTGAAGGAAGAGTCTCAAGATGTCTCAAGTATCTCAAGTGATCATGCATGACACTGCAGAAGACTGATACTGAACCTACTGAACCTACTGAACCTACTGAACCCTCGTAGTTTTTTAGCGCTTCCGATGGCAAGTGGCTGGCACGAGCCAGACATGCGATGGCATATTCAATGGTCACCTTCAAGGGTCGGGCAAATTCAGCAGACATTTCGGCAGATTTGGGTAGCCTCTGGTAAACAGCCACATAACTATGGAAAATCACATTTTTAAATTGGTAAATCAACTATTTCTATGGCAAATTTCAATAGCTATGTTAAATTACCAGAGGGTAGCTCTCAGTTTGGAATGATGCAACTTTCCCCATAGAGTAGTATCATGTCAAGAAATGCAAATAAATAGCGCATGCAAATACCTTGGCCAAGAATTGGAGTAAGGGAAAGTCGACCAGAAAACCCAACATTTGGGTGACTAAATAGCATTGAATGGCAATCCCTAAAAGATCAAAGTTGCAAATATCTTAATGTAGTGATACATTGAACCCTTTCTATCTTTTGGTTGGTGTTATTTTTCCTATACCCAGTCCATTGACCTTGGCAAGGTTGCTAGCTTGGCCGCCACTGCAAGGCTCTAGTCGATCATCGCCATGCGAAGGATGTGTTTTTTTTCTCGGACAGTCTCCGCGGGCAAAGCCAGGTGCGGCTAAAATGGTTGGAAGCTCCAGGAGTATCACAGACTTGGGCTACGGATGTGGCAATGTGGCTGTCATTTTTAGTTGGCTCAATGTAAACTTGGGAAAATGGATGAAAATGGTATCATATGGGTAATCGAACATCCTCTGGAAATGGAGGTGCATTTTAAATGGGAAAATCCTCGAACTACCCTTTGGATCCCTTTGGTTATTTAACATAGCCATGGAAAATTGTCATGTTTAATAAGTAAATCATTTTTTGTTTAACATCTATAAATGGGCCATCCATACCATGGCTATGTTAAATAAGAGGGTACATGTTTATGACTAAATCGCCATGCTGGTTGGTGGTTCGGAATATGAATTTCATGACTTTCCATATATTGGGAATCTCATCATCCCAACTGACGAACTCCATCATTTTTCAGAGGGGTAGGTCAACCACCAACCAGATTATCATTTCCATGGCTGGTACCAGATTTTACTAGATCCATAAAGGTACCATGGTACCCCTCTACGCCTAGGTGGGCCACTTGGCCCTGGCCCTTACAGCACCGCAATTTCCATTCAATTAGTGGGTAAATCATGGTAAATCATGGTAAATCATGGTAAATCATGGTAAATCAACTATTTCTATTGCTGTTAAATTACCAGAGGCTAGGGATTTTGGATGAATTTGCCATCGGTAAATCAGCCAACAGCCAGATATGATCATGTATTATCCATATGTTTCATAGTTAAAACCTCATAAAACCCCTATTAATTTGATGGTTGATGGTTAAATCACCATTAAATTACCATTCGACTCCGGCGACTCCGGCGACATCAACGTGTTCTGCGGATTTTTGTTCCGGTCATCCCGGGATGGATCAGAAACCGAAACAGCGCGAGAGGTGAAATTCATGGTGGATCCGTCACTCAAATCATACAATGAACAAACATATAAATGTGATATGTATTTATATATATATATATATGGTATATATATAATTATACATATATATATATATATATATATGATATATGGAAACAAACATATAAACATGATACGTATTTTTATACAGAATATAAGTTTTCTTTTTACTGTAATAACATTAATACATAATAACCAATAACATATAAACATATACAGAATATAATATATATATATATAATAGAGAACCTATATGGTAATATATTATAGATCTATAAAATCATACCCATAATATATATATGGTAATGTTATTAAACCTTTTTGTAATGTGATTAAACCTTTTTGTTTGGGTGATATTTTTTGAAGCCGAAATAGTGAGTTCCAGGATCATCCAAGCACATCCAAGTACTTCATTTGCAATCGCAGTTCGCCGTCCTTTGGTAAACCACCAAGGTGCTGTTTTCCAGCACAGCTTCAGGCAACTGGAGATCCCAGGGAGCTAGCTGGGGTGAACCCGTATGAAATCTGTGCGTTAGTTGTCATGTACTTGGTTGCGAAATCGCGAAAGCACCAGTTGGTAACTAGTTGTAACTATGAAACGCTGTAAATATGGAAGCATAATGGGATAAACATGGATAAACCATCTACCAATTGGTGCAGGATTTCGCAACCATCCACAGTATGTTGATTGTATGCACATACCACAAAAAAAAGAGAAAACTGTGTGTGGTTGTTTTAGTTCAACGAACAGAAAATCATCATTTGCATCGGTACGTGGTTGTAGCCACACTTGTTGCATCCCAATGCATTGCGGGCAGGTAGTTTAGAACGGTGTTACCCTCTGGTAAACTAACATAACTATATGGAAAATCACATTTGTTCATGGGAAAATCCACTATAAATGGTGAATTTCCATAGTTATGTTAAATTACCACAGGGTAACCCCAAAATGCGTGTTTGGATTGGTGCTTTATCGCCCTGCTTTCTTTTGTTTCTGGTGGGGTCAATCATTTTGATCGGTGATCTCCTGTCTTTCCTGATTTGAAAGACGGGATGATCCGATCCAAACTTTCACATATATTTAACATACTATTTATATTCACGGGATGATCGAAACTTTCACATATATTTCACATATATTTACATTCTTGGAAATAGTTTAAGGCACCAACCAGTTATGGAGGAGGTACTGCATAGGCATACCATGTTTTTTTTACTTCCTGGGTTCACACTGCCTCTCTGAAAGCAATGATGCAAACATGGAACACTGCTGAAAGGTAACCGGGGTCATTAGCCACGAGCAACCCCTTTCAATCCCTCTTCCCAATGTTCTGTAAGTATTCCGCATTTGGAAACCCCCAACACTAATTAATGGATTTAGATAGAATTCGTAATTATTGAGCAAGGCGGGTTCAAGGGCGTTATTTACCAAGATATGCCAAGGCGAAGGGATTCGTCGGTTATCAAAGCCCTAGTGCCCTCTGGTAATTTGTGCCATAGCTGTGGAAAATCACCATTCTGAATAGGCAAATTGTCGAACTAACTGGGCCATGGCTTCCATTGCTATATGTAGCAAATTTCCGCAGGGTATCTATTGTTGGAGTACGAGGGCCCGGCACCCGAAGATTTTGATTGATTGACTCCACTTGTGAGGGTGATGCGTTGGGAAACTTGAAGAGCCAAGTGGTCATTTATACGACAGCTTTTCAATTGTTTATGATAAAAAATTGTCCCCCTGCAACTATGCACTTCAGCTGTCATCGTGTTTACAATCTTCCAAGCACATGTAGTTCGGGAGTCCCCACATGTGACAGGCAAAGGTATCCAGTGCTCGCATTCGACCGCCGCGGCTGCTAGGATGTTAAGTACAGGCTTATCCTCATGATGCCTCAGCCAAGGGTTTGAAGAGATCAGTAATAGCTGCAAACAGAAGATAGCAGACGTGTTATGTAGTGAGGCGAGACGATCTTGTGAGATGTTTGGATCCTTATTGATCGTTTTCAAATCCATTTGGATTCTTTGACTAGGCTCCATTCTCAGAAATGGTTCAAAGGGTGGATTTATAGTGAGCCCGCTCTAGCATGTCCATTTCCCAATCAATCCATTGATCATCATTGATCCATTCTTCATGACTTTGACATACTGAGTGGTCAGAGTGAACCCAATGCCATCATATGCCATAGTTCTTTGGGATGATTCATACCAGCCATGAATCTGGTGAGTCCTGGCAAATCCAATGATAACCATCTCAAAATCACATTTTGTATGGGTTGTATGTACCATCCCCAGATGATAGGTTTATGGAATTGGGTTTACCACATTATATGGATATATACACATACATACATACATATATATATATACATATGTATATATGTTTTTTTTTGTTTTATTCATTTGCTTAAATATACATATATATATGTGATATGATATGATATACATAGCGAGATATGTATTTATTTGATTTTATTGATATGGCTTTGGGTTGAATCTAACATGATCCCCAAGTTGCCAGCAACATCCAGCAGCAAAAATCCCGTCACCAGCCACAACGTATCCATGACGCCAAGTGCCGAAACGCGCAGCCGGGATGTTGGAATCTGCACTAGTTCCTTGGCGCAGGGGGGGTACATCCAGTGACTTTGGAAAAAAGCCTCGTTTATTACAGGATGGGGACCCAAGATAGCTAAGTTGACATAAATATGGTTTAACTATGTTTAACTATGGTTTATGGTAGATATAACTATAGATAACTATAGTTCATGGGGTTTTTATAAACCAACAAACATCACTGGCGGGGGCACCATGCTGTAGAGAACAATGCTGATTTTACGATGGAAAAATGGTGAGTTAACTTTCATTTGTTTACCCTTCCGGTAATCAAACGTGACAAGCTGGCCCCGAAACAAATGGAGTTTTACCATATTGTAATTGCCATATTTGAAACACCCCGCAAAACATTGTACAATGGCAATGAATGTAAAACATTGCCATTTTTTTACCATATTGTTTTACCATCATTGCACTAGATGGGGTATGTTTCATTGCCATATTTGACCAGATGCTATGCTTTGGCACTTTGGAGCATTTTTCGGCTGTGATTTCATGTGATTTGTGTCTCTGAGTTTGCATACAGTTATGGCCCAAAATACCAGTTACAAATAGTTATAACATCTTATAACATCTTAACCCCATTTATGGAATGTATAGTCCCATAGAAATAACCAGTTACCATTTGTTAAGTGGTAAAGGGCCATACATATCTGGTTGGTGATTTCAAACATGTGTTATTTTGATTTTCCATAATATATGGGATAATCCTTCCCATTGACGAACTCATATTTTTCAAGATGGTTATTGCACCACCAACCAGATAATTAATATACCCTTTGGTAAACTAACGTAACTATGGAAAATCACCTTTTTTTCATGGGAAAACTCACTATTTCTATGGCCATTTTCAATAGCTATGTTAAATTACCAGAGGGTACATATACATGTTTAGACTTTAGACCCCTTTTCTTGCGGCTGTTGGTGACTCCCATTTTGATCACCGAAAAAAAAAAAAAACAGCCGAGATTGGCGAAGAAAAATCTCCGGTGGCTATATGGGATGATCCCTTGTTCTTTCCCATGGTATTCCTATGTCATTCCTATGTCATTCCTGGAAAGAAATGACATTGTTACCATATATATATATATACACAATAGGAATATCCATGATAATTACGCATGAAACATGGGAATATGTTGGGAATGTGTAACCAACTAATGAATTTACCCTCTGGTAATTTAACCTAGCTATTGAACATGGCCATAGAAATAACTAGTGAGTTTTCCTATTAAAAATAGTGATTTTCAACAGCTATGTTAGTTTACCAGAGGGTATACATTAGGAATACCCATGATTCACGCATTCTGATATGATACGCATTCGAAAAGCGCATTCTGATATGTTGAAACATATCTTTCCAAAACAATCAACTTGAACTGTTGATTTCCCAATCTTAAGTTGCATCGCATGCCATTGCTTAAGTGATCCATTCCGACCATGCCCGGGAACGCGGGTTCGACGCCCAGGAGAACATTCTCTTGCAGTACCTGGCTCCCTATGTGGACGGCATCACCCGGGACCCCGCTCGGTCGTTTTTGTTGGGCGAACGCCTCAAAGATAGCAGTGGGAAATCCACGATGAATAGAGATTTTACCCTTTGGTAAACAAACAAAAAGCTATTGAAAATTGCCATTTATATATAGTTGATTTACCTATTAAAAATGGTGATTTTCCATAGTTTTTTGTATGTTTACCAGAGGGTAATGGGAACATCATCTATGACTTGATGATGTGTATAGTTACATATGGGTTAGATGATGTTTGATGAGTTCCGGGAGGGCCTTCTGGTCTGTACCTGTTAGTGTCTTGATTGGTTCAGCTATGTTTGGTTTTATCCCTACCAACGGGGATTTAATGGGTTCAATGATGAGTTGTTCGGGGGTATATTGGTTCATAAATTGGGTGCCAAGAATGGCAAAATTAGCCCTTATCTAGTTGTGCGATATTTCCGCCTAACATTGACTCATATAAATCTGGATCTGATTAGATGTGCGGTTGACATCTCAACCTAGAATGATAATCCCCAATAGGTTACTTTGGCGGATGGGGTGATGGCACTACTCGGGAATTTGTTTGTCTCACACCTGGGAATTTTGACCACTCCCGAACTTGATCGAAAATGTCGCCTAGGCTCATGTGTAATTACTGGGAAACTTTGGTTTGAATGGCTTGATTCCGGGCCATGCTGAAAAACGATAACATCCTACTATAGATCAAGTGTTTTGTTGCGGATCGTTTTGGTTGGCCCTTTTATTGTTAATTGTTGGATATCATTCCCGTACGGATTCCTCATGATACCTTCCTTATGTAAAATGTAGTTTTTGATGTAGTTGCATATATGTACACGATAATATTATATATACATATATTTATATTTATATTTATTACATAGATACATAGATACATGCATACATGCATGACATGCATACATGCATACATACATACATGCATAGATAGATAGGTACATGGATAGATGGGTAAATGGATAGATGGATAGATGGATAGATTGATAGATGGATAGATGATGATGGATGGATAGATCGATAGGTAGTTACATAGGTACGTAGGTACGTAGGTACATAGGTGCATAGGTACATAGGTATATAGGTATATAGGTACATAGGTAAATAGGTTTATAGGTACATAAGTATATAGGTACATAGGTACATAGGCACATTTGACATAGGTATATAGTTACATAGATACATATATATATGCATGCATGCATGCATGCATGCATGCATACATACGCATACACACACATTTACATACACATACACACATTCACATGCACATGCACGACATACACATACATAGGCCTACATGTTTACTTAATTTACATTACATTTTATTGCATCGTATTTTTATAATCATCCTATATGTTGTTATATTGTGTTACATTAATTTACATTATACATACATACATTCAGAGATTCACACGGTCACACACACAATGTTGACTGAGGATCAGCAAAACTCCCAGCTTATTAAGCGGTGGCAGTAGCAATTTAGATAGTAACCTGTTACCATTTTGGTGGTGCCCAGATAGGCCAGTGTCCCGATTTTCCAGGTCTGGATCGATTGGATCCCCATTTTCCACAAACAAATCACCCCACCAGTGATGTTTGTTGGTTAACAAAAGCCCCATGAATACTATAGTTATAAGATGTTATAAGTACCATATTTTTACCATATAGTTATTCCATATAGTTATTGGAGTTATAAAGATCCCCATTTTTCAACAGGACAAATTGCATTTGGGTGTCTTCAGCGGCTCCTTACAGTGCCTCGGTGAACTTTTGGGTCTCCATGAGTTTCTGCCCATGGGAGGTTCAATACCCTCTGGTAAACATACAAAAATCTATGGAAAATCACCATTTTCAATGGGAAAATCCACTATTTCTATGGCAATTTCCAATAGCTATGTTAAATTACCAGAGGGTACGTAATGTTAATTGAAACCATATATTTATATGCAATGTGGCGGGTTACGCGGAAAACACTTGAGTCTTAGAATGTAATTACCATGATGTCCTTCCCAAAAATCATCAAACATCTAGTTGAAGACATCAAGAACAAACGAAGCATGGACGTTTTAGCAGCATTTCCTGTATGAATTGGTGCCTGTTTCGGATGCGGGTTGCGCCCAGCATCCCACAATCATGAGGATGGTCCGAGACGTTGATGCTAAGAGAAGCAGGAACTCCACAACAAAAATCCTGGCAAGACAAACACGGAAACCTCCGCAAATGTTCCCAGCAAAGCCAACTATGCCAGAATTGATTCTGACATATCCTTATGATTTTCATCGTTTTTTTGATGGTTTGAATTCCCATGATACCCCGGGACCAAGATTTCCAACCTGGCGGCAGGTTGGAGCATTTGAAAGTTCGTCCTGATGCCTTGAGTACCCTAGGCCGCTCGGTCGGCTCGGCTCGATCCCCGTAGATTTGGCGGGAGTTACCCATGAATACGTGGGGAGTTATCGGGATACACATGATGATATAATGATGGTATCCACATAATAATCATAATACATTAGACATGAACATCATGAACCAACAAATACCAACAATATGATATGGTTTAGTTTTCTCATTCTCCGAACATGGTGGAATAACAAGGGATTTCATGGCAACTAGGCGACTAGGCTATTGGGAATCGACCGGGTCTATGCTTCCAATTGATGTTCTACCTGGAGGCCGAACCCTGTTCCGAACTGGGCAATTCCCTCAATCTCTTGGACGAAATTTGGAAGTCACTGTTTCAAGATTTCACGATTTGTATGGCGTTTTTGATTATTTTGATTGGCCACCAGAACCCAACTAGTTCTCAATCGCTTTCGGGTCCGGTGGACCCCTCCTTTCGCACTGTTTCTTGTAGGCTGCCGCCAAGCACAGAATGTCCATAGTTTCAGGGTGATGTACGCATTGGGTGCTACTACAACCTGAATCAACCCTAGTATTGCCTTGCTGATTTTCAACGACTTGAGAAAAAGGAATGTTACAAATTGTTGAATCTCTGGTAGTCCGACATAGCCATGATGGACAGGATAATCATGACAAATGGGCATACAGTAGATGCGGAATGTCCAGTGCTCAACTGGTTGTGCGACGCCCTGGTAGACAGTTTACGCGATGAGCGGAACAGGACATCCCCATTAAATAGGCACTAACTTTGGGAAGTCAGAAGTAATTTCTCACCAAATGCATGGGGGATTTTCCAGCATGCCATGGTCTGGTAATGTCGGGCAAATCCCATGAATTTCCCATGATAATTCCATGAAAGTTCTTGGTTCTATCCCTACTTTTGTTGAACAACTCCATATGATCCAAGTCCATTCCAAATCCGACTTGCCAGATTTACAGCTGGTATCGTCATATTGCTGGGTCAAAAAAACATGGGTATTGGAGAATTCAATGCAGTATGGCATATGGGGTCAGGGAAAGGGATTCACTTGGGCAATTTTCTCGCTCACGTATGGATGCTCTCAGAAGCGATCGCATCACGAACTTGCTCACTGTTGCTATAGACCACTTACCAAATGGGATGATGATCAAGCAACCCTTTTAAAAAGATACAAAGCTGATAGAAGAATAAGATCCCGCCAAAGGCACTTTGTGCTCAATAACCGGCCAGTCAGAGTTGCAGACAAAACATCCGCAGGTTGGGGCGGCTTCCGCGTGCGCCGCGGCCGCATCGAACGGATCTCTTTGGCGATTCCATGGACCAAGCTCTACACAGGCGGAGCGGATTGGAGCACAGGACGTGATCATTTTTGGGCTTAGTCATCTCATACAAAACGGCAGGAACCCTGTGCCATTTTTTTCCAGATGTTTAGCTTTTAACAGTTTAGGAGAGCTGGGAAGCAACCAGATACAGAGGACCTTTCCACAAACAGCATGGTTAAATTAAACATAATTAAGCACATATCAAGGTCAGTGGGATGATTGCACCACATGTATTTTGATATTTGGTGAATTTTGTTTATATGTTTTTGGGAGTGGCTAAACCAACCAATCCCAGAATTGAATGAACACATCATTTACCGAGTTCAACCCCCAATTTTCATCGTGGCAACCGTTTCTTGAAATTTTCCTAAATTGTCCAATTCTAAGTCCATGTCATGCCATAGCTAGAGAACCCAACACCTATAAAAATGTAGGTCGCAAGTAACAAACATGTTTTTTGGGGAAAATGCTGGAACAACTTTTTAAAAAAAAAAAAAAACACTACATTACCCTCTAGATTATTGCATAGAGCCTCCTTTTCATGTCATACAACAAAAATCATATCATATATGTCATTTCAGAATGCTATCATGATAACATATCATATTATAAGATATCCGCGTCCAAATCATTGAGATTTTGTCGTTACCTACCTTATTCCAGGCAACAACATGGTTGCCAACTCGTTCGGATCCATTTACTATCGAACTTTGTTGTGCATAGCGTTTCCTTTTCAGAAAATTATCGAACTCATGACTTTTTTGTGGGCAGAAAATAGAGGAAATCAGAGAAACCCGTATTTATCCCGTAGTAACCTGCAGGAAAAATATGGGTTTTTGCGCATGGTTAGCCATAATGCATGTCATGCGATTTTTTAACTTGGAAGGAGGGGAGCTGAAGGCTTCAAGATCCAAGAAAAACTAACATATGAGCTATGGTCAATACTCATGGTTAATAACCACTAATAGGGGCTAGTCATCCAATGGTTCATAGGGATTTATAATAACCATTATGAGGATCCTTATTATGGATGGGATGACCATCAACCATATAGTGAGTATTGACCATATGGCTCATATCAGTTCAATTGTGGGGAACGCTCACTCCAAGCCGGATGGAAACGGTGGAGGATCTGGACGGAAGCATTTTTTCTCAAACAATATCATTTGAACGGGATTGAACAAATGTGGAATGAGGGGGATTGGAGGTAAATGGATATTTGATGAAATTTCAGTGAAATGGTGGACTTGCAAAAACCAAGGTTTTGGACAAACATTTTTTTTGAGAAAAATTACATGGTTTTACCCAGTTGAACCATGATTTTTATAGAGTTTTTTGGGTTCTCTAGGTACTTTCCATATATGTCCATAATTTCTCCATATATTGTCCATATTTTTCCATGTATTTTCCATATTTTCCACATATTTTCCATAATTTTTCATATTTGTCCATGTATTTTCCATATTTGTCCATATATTGTCCATATTTTGTTCAATATATTTTCCATAGGTTTTCCATATTTTCCATATTTTTCCCCAGGGTTCCTTGAGGTTTCCGGGCACCATCCCCGGTGCCGAGGCAAGGTGAAGGCGTCGGTGCGCTGCCTGCACCTGGAGGTGGAAAGCCTGGCAGAGAGCGCCGAAGGAAAAGACCAGGACGAGCCAAAAAGAGCACGGCCGTTGAAGCTGAAATCATAGAATTGGATGATGGGAACATTTACAGGAAAACCCTATATTTGATGGTAAAAACCGTTGTTTCCTGTAGATTTTCCCTTAAACCAATCCATTGATGAAAGATATCCTGATTTTATACCATTTGGTTATTTAACATAGCCATGGAAAATCCCTGAAATAAATGGAGCTTTTTGTATGTTTACCAGGCCGGGTAGTTATCCCAATGACTGTTTCCTCCGGTAAACCTCAAGTAAGCCACCATTACCCATAGGATCCATGGTGCTGGTATATATGCTAACATTTGGGGTATTTTGATGGTATATTGATGGTATATTGATGGTAAATGTTATACAAAAAACATATTCCCTCCGGTAGTTTAACAGTTTGCTATTGAAAATTGCCATTTATAGTTGATGTACCCATTAATAATGGTGATTTTCCATAGCTACGTTAGTTTACCAGAGGGTATCCTGATTATATATATATAATATAATATAATATATATATATAATATAATATAATATACATATATAATATAATAAATATATATAATAATATATATATATTTAACTATTGGACTATTATATGTATATATAACTATTGGGGTAAATTATATTAGTATAACTGGTGGGTGGTTTGGAACATGATTTACTATATAGATATATAAATACAATAAAACTATTGAGTAAATGATGTATATTAGTAAATAAATCAATATATATATATATAACTGTTGAACTATGTTTACTACAAATAGATTAGATCATCTAATCTAGAAAGCGTGTTTTAGTACTTAGTAAGATATATTTTGATATGATTAGATCGTAATATATTATGGATTTTATGTTAGAATGTATACAATACGGTTAACCCAAAGAATCCATATTTGAGACTTCCAAGCTTCAACCGTGATGATTTTGACACGATTATTCTGACCTACTGCTGAACCATTGGGGTTTTCACGCGGCGCATTGGGATTCTTATAGCACATGTCATAGGGATACCGGGATACCTTTTAAGCAACCAGTACAAAGGCTGGGGTGGGGATAGTTTATGATAGTTTGCATCACTGGAACATGTTGGAACCATATTAGGGAACATCTTAAATCTTGAATTTGATAATTACATACAGTGGATGGACAAATCCTGCACCATTTCATAGGTTGTTTATCCCATTATTTACTGGTGCACTATTTCGCAACCATCCACCGTAGAACTACCCTTTGGTAATCACAATGTTTGCTGCAGGTGAAGATCTCCATTTCACTTGTCACGTCGCTGACGTGTCGCAGGATGCCTTCATTCAAGAGATGCGAGATGCCAAAGATAAGGCTGGCGTCAGATGCCGAGGATGAGGTATTTATTCTTCGGTGAAGTGATTGAACATAGCCATGGAACTTGGCCCATTGACGTTACTTTGCTTGGCGCATTGGCTATGGCACCGATTACCGGAGGGTAAATGTTCATTGCCTCACCTCTGGTTGTTTCTTCACTGGTGAGTCGGAGCCAGCTCTCCTTTCAGATGTTGAAAGGAAACCACCCAAATGGATTGAGATGGTGAGGTATACCAGGTATACCGGTCGTAGTCTTGTGGGATCACAAGGCAACTTACCCAATTGCCAAGCCAAACATGGACACTCCCATGTTTGAAGACCGAGATTTCAGACTAGTTACACCATGTTACGCCTATATAATATATTGATATATATATATATATATTGGAAATCAAGGCGGGAGATATGTGGTCCCTTCAACTGCTTGGCTGTAGTTTAAGGCATCGTTTTGAAGCCCCACTTGAGACATGGAGAACTGCTGGGCTTTCAATGTTTTCCAGGGTGTTCATTTTCCAGGTTTTGCAGGGCTTAGTTGATCTTAGTGGCCAATTCTTCTACCATCTGGTAATTTAAGGTAGCTATGGAAAAGCACCATTCTTCATAGGCAAATCATCATAAATCATCTATATATAGGCATACATGGGCCATTTTCCATAGCTATATCCAATAACCAGAGGGTAAATCCCATCAAATCACCATCATATATTATATATATCCCTATGGATCCAAACACTGTCTCAGAAGGTACTTAACCCCCTAAATCATACCCCAAACACTTCCTAGGAAGGTACTTGGATCCATAGGGTATATATATATATATTCCATTAAATTCTTATTTCAATGACATGGCCATTAAATTTCCATGAAAATCTGGGAGCTCCTGTCGAAGGCCATCGACGTCCGCATGCAACAGCTCCAGGATTTGGTCGATAAGTCCGGAGATCCCCGGCAGGGTTAGCGGTGAAAATCACCACCCCAACAAGAAAATGCCGATTTTATGGGATTCAATGGATTCATGTGAGTAAAGGGTAATATCAATATCAAACAGCAGAAACCGTGGGTTAATAAATTGTATATATATGTATATACATATTTATTCGTATAATGGGATTTACAGATATGTGGGGTCCACTTATTGGGGTGTTTATTATTATAGGGGGATGGGATTATCCCAAGATTCCCCTACATGGCCTACCCGGCCTGGTAAACAAACAGTTTGCTATTGAACATGGCCATAGAAATAGTGAAATAGTGGATTTACCCAGCTATAAAATGGTGATTTTCCATAGTTACGTTAGTTTACCAGAGGGTATTTCAGACGGAAAATGATGATACTCCGTTGGAATTGGGTGTATATTTTCAGACACACGTGACGATGATATCAACGTTGGATGAAAAAAGTCTGCCGTCCGTGACAGGGCTGCTGGATGTCGCCAGATCATCCCAGGCTTAAGTTTGTGTGATATGCAGGACTCCCTGAGATTGTTTTAGCTAAAAGTGGGTGAACATGTTCCAGAGCATTTTCCTCTAAAAGATTGTCTCTTACACCAATCCGTTGAAATTTTCCTCAAATCATTTTTTTGCATGATACTACCATTTTCTTGGTTCAATCCCAGTCAGTCACGCTTGACGCCCTGCGCTTGCCGGGCTGCCATCCGAGGACGGCGACAGCGAGAACGACGTGGATCGAGCGAGTTTGGGAATGAACCTGGCCCGCAAGATACTGAACAACATCACCGTGGAACTTGAGGTGCCAATGACGAAATGACGGAAGAGCGTGGATTTTCCGTGGCGACCCTGGGATTCGAATGGGTTTTGATCGGATTTTCATGGGATTTAATGGGGTTATAATCCACCTAATTAATGGGATGATATTCTATACCCTCTGGTAAAGTAACCGTGTTGCGAACTGGAAAAAATACATGTTTTGTATCCTCCTGCCAATTTCCACTACTAAATGCTATGACCTAGGTCCCGGAAAGTGAACCAAAAATTTAGTGTGAAATTTCCAGAAACCATTTAGTAGAGAATCATGATTTTCAAAAAAAAATCAAGTAAACATCTCTAGACCCATGATCCACATTTAGTAGTGAGGTAAAAATGATATGTTAATCATATGATGTCAAATGTTGTTTTTTGGGTAAAACCATTTAGTAGAG
>Ga0126342_10006594_pt1 | contig 20613 bp, 23 predicted proteins | sample Cyp1metagenome_FD_92528 | JGI IMG/M metagenome (GOLD analysis project Ga0126342, IMG submission 92528) | Coral microbial communities from Lord Howe Island, Old Settlement Bay, Australia - Cyphastrea 1 metagenome | ecosystem: Host-associated > Invertebrates > Cnidaria > Coral ...
ATCACATTTCGATTGAGGATAGGAAACATCATTTCATTGGTCATTTTGACCCTCTGGCTGAACCTTTGGTGTGATTTGAATTCATTGGAAACGCTCCCCAGTGCTACCAATTGCAGTATCCCCACATTTTCGCCCTGAAAAATAGCCATTTCATGATGGGAATCACGGCGCGAATCACAAGAAAATGAACCATCAAATTTAGTGGTACCCTTTCAGACGAACCCATGCAGATGTCACACACACTGTACCTGATTGGCCTCTGGTAATGACTAACAGTTGGCTATTGAAAATGGCCATTGATAGTGAGTTTTCCCATTAAAAATGGTGATTTTCCATAGTTATGTTAGTTTACCAGAGGGTACACAGAACTGGTTTGGACCCGAACAACCACCATTTCATGGTCAGATGTCAGCACCGTTGTGTGTCACAGCGGGATGCACTACCGCGGTGGATCATCGCTGCAGTCGCCGAAGATCAATGGTGAAGAGCCATGTCGACAAACAGCCAGATTTTCCATTGATCTTCAAAACTCCAGTCCAGATTATGATTATCCGAGCGATTGGCCTTACAGGACTTCATGGTTACTTCTCATGTTTCTTTTCGACCCTCCAAGTCCAAGGCACTCAAAGAGGGTCTAGAATTTCCCTCACGGGGATTCAACTACAGTACCCAGGAAGGTGAACCCCCCCGCAATAGAAGGTTAAACCCTTATGAGTGGTAGTTGGTGGTCAAAAAGCCCTTAAGATTATTGGGCTGGTTACCTTTCGGAGAGCTGAATTGTTGCAGACCCAAAGGATGCTTTTTGTTGAACACGTAACTCACCGATGTATGTAACAATGTAGGCAAACTAATAGCACCTTGCTATACTTTCCCAGGAAAAAACAAACAAACAAGTTAATTGGAATGATCTGCTACAAACATCAAGTTACAAAACATGTCCATATATATAAATAAAAGAAGAGACACATACACACACACACACCTTTTCTCTAATTATTCATTCGCTTAAATCGATAAAACTCTCCTCTGGGACGTTGGATTACCGGTTCATCCATGAAAAGAATCACTACAGTAATCATCCATCACCATTATCACCATTAACAACCATGAATCATGACTGTTTAACATAAAAACATTAACTGCCATGACTGCTAAAGATTGTTATTACCGGAGGGTAATTCCACTAATAATCATTAACAGCCATGACTAGGCATTAATCACCATTATAACCATTAATCACCCTTAACCATCATTGTATACAGTAGCATTCATTAACCATTATATAAATCGTTAATCATTGGTTAAAAAAAAAAAAAAACAGTATTATTGAACCATTGTGCTTGAACCATTATCATAACCATTATTAACCACTATTAACATTCACTGCTAATAACAATTTTAATAGCCATTGTCAATGGTTAACCAGTGTTAAAGTCACCATTTTTACCCATGACTAACCACTATTAACCACAATTCGCTACTACTCAAAACAAATAAATATTAATAATCTTATAGAATATAATAGTTAACCAATATTATCAAATAATTATCATTAATAATATAGTTATAGTAGTTATGAGTAGTTGTGAGTAGTTAAGAGTAATTATTAGTTAAGAAATACATACAGTAATCAAAACAAATCTGGTGGTTGGTGGTACACCTACCCCTCTGAAAAATATGAACGTCAGTTGGGACGATTATTCCCAATATATGGAAAGTCATGAAATTCACGTTCCAAACCACCAACCAGGATAGTCTCTAATTTGGAGAAATGGAGGTTTCCATACATGAGGGGTACCCTAAGTAATCAAACCAATCATAGTTCTTAACCAATATAACTGTATATTATCATGAACCAATAATATTATCATATTTCTGTATACCAATAATAGTTCTTAGCCAAATTTATCATTAACCAATTCATTGTATCCAGTCCCAACAGGTGGGACGACTGGATGTTGACACCATTGCTTGCATCCATCCATCGTGTTTTTTTTTATTATCGATGCATGATACAATATTATAGAATATTATCCATTACTATAGTATTATACTAGTAATAATAGTATATTGAAATATAGATCTATAATACATCGATAATATTATCAATAATATATCGATGTGTATTATTATAATACACCAAACCTGCTTTTATTGTATATCATATATCAGATCATACTATCAAACCAAACTCATTACCACAATCTCACATAATATCATATCACCATTCTTAACCAATCATAATATTAAAATATTATATGGCTATGGGTCAAAAGCCTGGTACTTAGTGAACCCAAAAATAGATGGTAAATGAATGTTCATCCCATTCCAATTGATAATAATGGGATTTTGACCCACTCCCATATGAAGCTCCAGGAATAGCTCGAAAATGGCTCGAATCTCGCTCCTGTCGGTCGATTCCTTTGGGCCTCTCCGCAGGAACTTGCGTAACTTGCGCCTGCAAGGGGATCCTCCAAAGGAATTTGTAGATAGCTACCTTAGCTTTATAGGTTCAGACATGTTAAAACAACATGTTTGTGGATAGAATTGGGGTATAATGGAGTATGCAACCAACAAAAATATGATGTGGGGATACCCAGTTCGTTAGCTATGTTAGTTTATACCTGGCTTTTTCCTGGATTTGTTCATGAATCATATCTATTCCTGGGGTTTTTCCTGGATTCCTAGCTGGTTAAAACTATATAGAATCTATATGTTTGTGTCCAACGAAAGTACCCCAGACATCCAAGTCGTTATTGACCATGACGAATGTTTATTTGCTTAGCGCTGGTCCCCCATGTCCTGGATTTGCTGGCAGGAAACACACGAAATGGCTGGGGAATGACTTGTTTTCATGTTTGTTGTTTAGGGAGGTCCTGAAGCAAATCCACGAATTCTATGTGTGTATACAGATTATATGGTGTATATATATATATATATTATACATACAATTATATACATATTCTGGCTGAATGACATTGGTTTACTAAGCTGAAACTTACGGCCAGCTATGGGGAGTCAAACTCCCCGAATCCTAAATTCCCATCATTCCAGCGATTCCATGAAAGATGTTGAAATTCACTCGTTTCATGCGGGGTTCAATAGGAAAATCACCCAAAGAAATGCCATGTTTGATTAGGGGAGGGTACAACACGTTACAATACTTACCCTCTGGTAAACTAACATAACTATGGAAAATCACCATGTTTAATCGGAAAATTCACTATAAATGGCCATTTTCAATAGCTATGTTAAATTACCAGAGGGTAACCAGGCTTTGATCTTTGAAGACTTTGCTCTTCAAACATCTTTGCTGGTCGATGCTGGTCGGCGAAATTTCATCGAACCCACGGAGGGTCCAAGGACAGGAGCTGTCCTTCCAGCTCCAGGTTAAGCTAAGTGTGTACACCTTGAATCCATATTCGCACATAGCTATACCATGATTTTATGATATTTTATGTATGTTATATTATATATGATCTGAATATATTTGGTAGTTGACTAAGTTGGCTAGAGCCTTAATTACTCTCTCCCATACCCCTTTTTCATGGGGGTTGTCTCGACAGCGGTTGATAATATGTCACCCCACTAAACGCCATTTTTGAGGGTATATAATATATATATATATATATATATCATATATCCCATTTTCAGACACACCCAAAGATCAGATTGCTGGTTATAAAATCCCAATACATCCCAATCACTTATACAATCCTACGTGCTAATATCCCATTAATGTCATTAATTATATCCCGTTATATCCCCATGTTTTCCCATATTACAGTAATTGGTTAAATCCCTACTACCTTACAAGGTGGTACCCCCCCAGTTATAAGTTGGTTTACAATCCCATTAACTATAGATATATCTACCATAAGTCCTAGTTATTAGAGTTATAAACCAACTTAGCTATCTTGGGGGCACCACATTGTAGAACGGCTGAACGGCTGTGTTGTTTCAGCGCCTCCGGCGGCGGCGGAAGAGGCGGAGGAGGCGGAGGCGGCGCCGGACGTGGTGCACCTGGTGCGACTTACGGGACATCATGACGCCAGTGATTCATGGTGATTCATAGGTATTTAATGGGATTTACCCTCTGGTAAACGTTTACATAGCTATGGAAAATCACCATTTTCAATGGGAAAATCCACTATTTCTATGGCCATTTTCAATAGCCAACTGTTAGTCATCACCAGAGGGTAATGGGAATTAATGCGATATGAATATGAATGGGATAGACGGAGATTTAATGGGATAAACTGAGGTGGCTATTGGAAATGGCCATAGAAATCGTTTACCTATTAAAAATTGTGATTTTTCCATAGCTATGTGAATTTCCCAGTCTTATTTGAACCAACAGTGGAACAAACATGGTTGAATGATCTTGAGCCAGTTGAGCCAGTGATCTCCTTGAAAAACTTCCGACTGGATTGGACACCTCCGGTTCTTGCTCCATTGATGAACCCTCCAGACATTGAAGATCTCTACACAGAACCCGCCAAGGTCTTCAGGTCTTCCGCAAAATCAGCAGCAAAATCCACCAAGTTGGGACTCACCAACATCCAACAATAATCCCAAAATGGGGGGTTTCCCATGACCGTCCCATGACGACTGGCGCTTCGGGGAAACAGCTGCCTTGGTCACCTTCGTCTCCAGCGCCTGGTCGTCATTGGAAACGTGCTCCAGTGAAACTTCAGTGGAGATTTTTCACAACAGGAAAGCCCAGCACTTTTGTTGGGATATAAAATGATATGAAAACCCTATGACGATATCGAAAAAACTCTTGTTATTAACATCCACTTTTGTACTAGAGTTATAGGGTAAAAATATCCCAACTTATGGGGGGGTCAACTCTTTCTGGATAGATGAGTAGGGATGCCCACCACAGATGTCCACCAAGCACCGAAAATCACCGAAAGGGACGTGCACAGGGAAACAGCCAAAAGAACGGTGAATGTCAGTGTTTCCCTTAGCACATGAGTTCCCCAATCGACGCATCCTGGATGTCCATTGCTGGTTGAGGCTGGTTGTATGATGGCAATTTAGCCGATACGTGGCCAAGGCCATGACATGCCATGACCCCGCCTCGCAGTTCCAACAAAGCCAGTTCCGCTGCCTTGTCCTGCCAAATCTGAACTTCTTGGGATTTCTTGGGTTTAAACCAGGGCACCCCGATTTGGCCAACAGAAAATGGGGGGAACATGGGGGAACACATCGACAAGCCGCGGGCCCGTCTGTCCTGTGCTGCTGGTTTCGTTGTGGCAAGCCCCTGGCCAAGTTGGTCAATCTTGGTCATGGTTCGTGACCCATGTATGGATTATTACATGCATAGAATATACAGCATAAATCAATGTTATTTTTTAAAAAAAATGTAGTTGTAGTTATAACTGGATATAACTGGGAATATCCCTATAAACTCCTGTAATCTGCAACTTCTGTATACGTCTTACAACAGCAATCAGAAGTCTATCACCAGTCGCCATCACCAGTCGCCATCACCAGTCGGCATGCCTTCGGAAAGATGCGATCACCAAGCACCACCTGCATCTGGAACATCTTGCTGTTGTCCGTTTGGACGACCTTCCAAGTCAAACAAGATCAACCACGTGCCGTCTCCCCGCATAGCTGGATGTTTTATTCCATGGAAAATCCCAATCTAAAATGGATGATTTTGGAAACCTCGATTTGATCCCCCAAATCCACCATAAATTCTAGCGAGTTGACTAGGGTTCTGGAAGGTTGTGGGCCTACATCTCAAGCCGGAGACACAGCCTTTAGAGGTAGTTGGAAAAAGTATTGCAAAACTACTACATCTCATTAGTCGATGATAACTTTACAGCCCACATACAAAAAGATCAGAATCAGATTGGGTTATCAGTGAATCTGCCGTTCTCAAAGTAATAAAATACATATATATATATATCATAATCATTCGTGAAGCACTAACTTATAACTCAGCACCATGGGTAAATTATCGCTTATGACATATAGCGTCCGCCTTTAAAGGAGTTTTCAGAACATATCAGAACCCTTTTTTTTCGCTCCCCATGATTTGTTCACCACCACTGACCTCCAGTTCTTTGAAGCGAAACTTTTGCACCACCCTCAGCTGGTTGGATATCTGGCTGGTGCAAGCCGCGCCTCTCGACCCTCTGCTCGGATCCCAGAAACTGCTTGGATCATAGCCATGGGCCCGTGCCATTTTTCTTACCCATGACGGATCCATGGTGCTGGTATATATGCTAACATAAATGGGGTATATTGATGGGATCCATGTTACCATATATATAGCATACATGGATCCTATGGGTTATAGGTGGTGAATTCCTTGTTCAGTTCTTCAGCATCGCATGGACCAATTTCATCATCCATTGCATGGGGCCCCATTTTTTGAAGATGAACGTTACGGCGTAATGATTGTTGATTGGCTTGGCTAAGAACCAAATGATCGAAAATGGTGGACTCCCTCATCTCCGATACTCTCTGGTAGTTTGTTACATATGGCTGGTGTTCCCAGTTATAGATGGTGTTTTTTCTATGAAAAATTGTGATTTTCCTATAAAAAAATGGTGATTTTCCAGTTTGCTATGTTGCCACCAAGTTGCGAGTTGCAGTATTTCTGCAGCTCCTCAGCCAAGCTGCAAAGCATCATTAATTTCAATTTAGACCTTCCCAAGTACCTCAAAATATTGGGGTAATATACCAATACTATACCCATTATGACTTGAGACTTTCACCCATGTAGATTCATTGAGGTCTAAGTAGATTCATTGAGGGGTTTGCTTGGGGGCAAACATGATGTTGGCCATGAAATATTGGAGGTCCTCCAAATTTTCCCTACACCACTTTTGGGGATTGTAATTCATATGCGCCATGCTCAAAACATGGTATATGAGTTGTGGTCATCCCAGCATTGTCGGGAATCCTTCTACATGGATCTTGGTTATCATACAAAACTGCATCACCATTTTAAGAGCAAAGTCAACTATTTTTCTAGTTAGTCAACTATAAATACTTAGTCAGTTCATCAACTATAAATAGTTATCAGATTAGTCACCATTTTTGGTAAATCATCTACAATTTCTCTTGGGAATCGGTCAGAACCCAGCCGAAGGCTTCGGCCTTACGGGCAACTCCCTTAGGCCGTTCTGCAGCCTGGCCGGAGATCACTTTCGTCACCAGAAATTCATAGAAATCCAATCGTTTTTGGTCGTGAACCAAGTGTAGGGCTTGTATCAGGTAGATATAAACATAATATGATATGATTACGGGGTTATATAATGTAGTACAGGGCTTCATTTTGATGAATGTTGAACATGTTGAACATGTTGAACATGTTGAACGTTGATGTTGGTTTTGTTGCAAGTTCTTGACTATATGATTATATATAATATATAATTTTATATATATATACATATAATATATATATATATATATATGATTGATGTTGACCATTGATACTTGATGATACTTGATGATACTTGATGATACTTGATGATAATGATGATACTTGGCAGTTGCTGAAGAACCATGGCTTTGCCCGCCTGAATGGACTCAGGTGCATTCGGCACCTGGCCTCAGAGCTTCGGATCCAAGAAAATAAGACCTGATGGTACCCTCTGGTTCTCTAGCGAACTGGAAAATCACCATTTTTACAGGTAAATCAGCGTAAATTATCATAAATTCTCCATAAATGTGCCATTGCCCGATGTCTATGTCAAATAACCAGAGGGTATTTGGTCACAATTCATTCTCAGTTGATGCATCCAACCATTTTGAGGTTTGGTTAGCACACGGATTGGTAATTGCAATCCGCTCATTGTACCAAACCAAACAGCGTCTGAAACATGTCAAATCCATCATTCTGACAAGACATGTTGCCGAAATTCGATCGCTGCGGCAGCCCTAGATTTCACTGAGATATCCGTTGCCCATCCACCCCTGCTATCCAAAATCATCTTGCCTTCAACCGGTGGCACTGGGTCTTGCGGAGGCGGAGGTGGATGTTGGAGCTCCCACAACGCCATTTCCGAAGCCAGATCCTATCCACAGGGGCTTTTGCGCAGCCCACTTTTGCCTGTGAATATATTCCAATTCTGTGTTGTTTTGATGCGCGCGAACAGGAGGTTTAGTATGGTAAAGTGTGATGAATGAAGTGAGCATGGATCCCCACCCTTGCTGCAATAAACCCACCATGTCAACCTGGGATTCTGATTGGAGGCTTACACAAAGAGTGCAATAGAGAAACCTCACGACCTTGATATATTCTTGTAGATCATTATGACCTTACAATTTTAGATCAATTATCTATCTCAAAGAGTAAGGATCTAAATAGATCTTATGATGATTAGATCTTATGAATTCTTATGATAATTTAGATATATTTAGATCCTATAATTTAGTTCTTATGATGATTCTCTCAAAATAGGATCTGGATTTTTTTCGTAGTGTGGGATTCACATTGGCGGCACCATCCCCACGGTTGTGTCCTGGGCTGCACTGCTGGAAGCCCCTTCGACCTGGCGATTTTCAGCTTTTTCTGAGGGATTTTCAGGAGATTTTATGGGTATTTTTTAATGGATGTGATGAGATTTTCTCTTGGATTTTTCTTGCCTGATTTTCATGATTTTGCAGCTTGAGCCAAGGTTTCACATTGAAAAAACACTCTGACCTTCACGCGCCTCCGTGTACTTTTTGCCGTCAACGATCACTCTCCTCAGCAACCAGCGATAACCAGCGCTTCCGCAACGCACCCAGTACAAGAACGAAAGCTGAGCTGCTGGCGACTTGAACACATGCCCTTCCTGACAGAACATCCAGTTGAGCCAAACAAACAGGAGAAATCTCTTGAAAATACAATGATCGTAATCTGGACAATAGAATTTACGAACGGATCCTTTACTAAAATGGAACTCTACGGATCAAAAAAGGGTCGGGTCCGTCCGAAAATGAGGTCTACCCCCAAACAACCATTTCAATAGGGAAAATGATGATCAACCACCAATGGATTTGTGTTGTTGTTTCCATATTTTGAGACAAAGCCATATATTTTGATTTCAAGCCCGGAAGTCAAGCAACAGATTGGCAGCTGGTGAGTGGTTCATAAATCCCCATGGGGCCAGACTGCGAAGTGGCTTGTCACGCCACATACCAACCACTTACTATCTATCTTAGCACAAGAAATCATAAGAAATCACGAGAAATCATGAGAAATCATGAGAAATCATGAGAAATCACTAAGTCAGCCAAGCCAACCAACCAACCGAGTAGCTATACTGCCCATTTCATTGTAGCATCATGCCTTCCGGGCCTGACTGCCTTCAAACTTCATCTTGAGCTGATGCCTCCGTCAGACACGGCTCGAAGGATCGAAGGATGTTGATTTACAGATCTACCCTGGCATGAGTGTACAGCCACTGTGGACAGATATATGGATTCAAGATCCCCTCAGAAACTGAAAATACCGAAAAACCAGTACTATACTCATGGTGGAATATCTATCCCTGCGAAGCACCAAGTTCTCTATTTTAAATGCACGGGGCCATAATATGGTGCAGGAAGCACTTTATAACCCCTAGAGAAATATATACCACAATGCAATGCCAACAAAAATCCCCTGTGGGCTGTGGAAGTTTGGCAAGGACCCGCCAGCCCTGCCGGGTGCCTCTTGCAATACTCCATCAGCTTCCGCCGCGCTTCGCCCTTGGCCAAAAGTCCAAACTCCGGAGCCGCCGCTGGTTCCTGCAAAGGGCGCCGCCGTGGCTAGGTCGGAGGACGGCGCTGTTAAAAACCGCAGTCACAGGATGAATCATATACCCTCTGGTAAACGTACAAAAAGCTATTGAAAATGACCATTTATAGTGGATTTACCCATTGAAAATGGTGATGTTCCATAATTCTGTTAGTTTACCAGAGGGTATACTGTATGGACATACATCATGTTAATTGACCAGTTGACCATTTTCCCAGCTTTGTTGCCTGTAAAAAATCCCAGCATTGCCTATGACTCGATCCTAAATATGATCTACAGAGGTTCTGCTTTCCAAATCTAAGTGAAGAATAGTTCTTTGCAGAAGTCACATATCATTCGAAAGCCCTGGTCCCATATATATACCACAATTAATGGGATCTGGTCTGGTATGATATATTCAAGGACAATTCTATAGGAAACCCTAGTTTTACCATCCAAAAATGCAAACATATGTTGTGAGGGTTAAACCTCATTTCCCCCAGCAATGTTGGTTGATTTTCCAGTGGTTCAGCTGAATCTGTCAGCTGTGCCGGAAAATCACCACACCCACTGTACCAGGTGTAGGGAAATGGCCCACTGAGCAAGTGTTCCAGTGGTTTACTCCCCATTTTCCACCAATTTTGGAACATCAAAATCCGTTCGCGCCGTCGCCGTGGTCGAGGCAGCCGAGGCAAGGGAACCTAAGGGCTGGAGGGCTGATGTTCCAGGCATTTTGGGCGGAATAATGTGCTAAACCCAATGGGGATAGTGGATGGTTAATGGATAATTGATGGATAATCGAAGATTTTTTTAAGACATATACATATGTATATATTATATATATATATATATTATATATATATTATATATATATAGCCCCCAAAAGCTCACCAAGTCACCTAAAGTTACTGGGTGAACCAGGGTGACCTCCAAGTGCCTACCAAGTCGCGGCCGGTTCCCGACGGCCCCTTTTCACCCGCACGGGATTGAGGCAAGAGCCTGGGAGTGCGGAAATGTTCGGCACCGTGAAGTTTCGAGGACCAAAAGAAGCCCTAAATTTTTGGGAAGGAACCCCCCAAAAAAAAATATGGTTGGTGGTTTTAACATGTTTTAACCATCTTGAAAAATATGAAAGTCAATGGGAAGGATGACATCCCATATATGAAATGGCATTTCAAGATTGGATCATGGAGAGATTGGGATGATTTTGATGTGTGTTTTGGGTTGAGGGCGCCATCTTAGCAGTGGATGATGACTATCCGGACAAAACACTCCTTGATCATCATCCAGGGTTGGCATATCTACTACCTGATCTACCTGCAAACGATGTGTTTCCATCACGGCCACTACTGTCATCAAAACCTACAATGATCATTTAACAAAGGTCCCAATGTCCCAAGCATCTCATCTTCTTGACTCTCCTGGAGTAAAGTGAAAACCTTCCCCGCAACCAGGCATATCCATGGATTCCAAGCTACATGACACACCTTTTGTATCCTTTTCTGCTCTGCATTAACGATAGGCCAGGAATTCTGCAAGGAAGCGAAAGTCTTGGAGTCTTGGAGGAACCGCGGTTTCTCAGTTTCAACCCCCCTGAAGAATCCTACTGTAGGTCAGCTTAAAATCTTAGGCAAAGAAAGGTTTCACAACCAACCAAACAGTTATGGATTCCGCGGGGGAATTTTCACTACCCTCCAACCAATCCAAACCATGGGGAATACTTCCACTCCCAGCAAATGAGCAGTCTTCAAAACATGTCAAAACCCACAACGTCGTCCCTTCGCTGCACTGATTGGTTGAGAACGGGATTCCCCTCATGGATTGCGATCCCCATAATCTCTATAATCATCTATCATCAACCGATTGGGCTAGATCGCAGCTGCTCAATCCATCGAGCCGCACTCCACTCTCGATCAACTCCTTCTTCTCCGCCTCACGCAGATGCTGCCGCCAGCTCCTCTGTCGCCAAGCGAAGCTGGGCTTAGCTAAGCATCGTGGAAGTGCTTCCAGGCTACCGGAAAATGTTTAAACTACCCTCTGGTAATTTTACAGTTGGCTATTGAAAATGGCCATTGATAGTGAGTTTTCCCATTAAAAATGGTGAATTTTCCATAGTTTTTTGGTAAACGTTTACCAGAGGGTATACGCTGGCACCCTCGAGATCCCTGCGCCATGGCCGTCCTGATCTGCTCCTGTACGTTGACCTTTGACAAGTCGAAGTCTTTCGCGAAGACGGACCAGGTTTGATCCAAATCACCACCTTCCCAGCCAAAAAAAGTTGAAAAGAGTGCTGCTTTCTTGGGACTTGACCATTTAACATGGTGATTTCATCATATTTGATCCATCGGTCCATCATTTCAAAAATGATGTTGACCCATGAACATGTGGATTTTCATCCCCAAAGACTATTCAAAGTGATGTCATGCACTTTTTTGGCGACAAAAGCCTTGCAGGCACATCACTGCACGCCTCGCTCAGAAATTCAAGTTAAAGTCAGATTCCAGTCAGGTTTCCAGTCGCGAAAGCGCTGGACAAGCTTTCGTACAACGAAAGTGATGTCACGCATTGAAAGGATCCTGCCCCAGTGAAGGCACCCCAGTGATTTTTCGAGTCGAAACTGGACTCTCCATGCCGATGCGCACCCGGTGTCCCGCCTGTATCCAAGAGAATGGCGGCAATTAACGCCTGCAAAAGTGGGTTTGGTCATCAAGATTTCTCTCGCGCACCTTCAAAGGGGAACAAATGGATGAAAACTCGCAGTAAAACAAACATGCCTTCAAACACATGCAATCTGGCAATTGGAAGTCCCACAAATATCAATTTTGTGATTTTCCACGCTTCATCATAGAGCACAACAAACCTTCAAGCGCCTCTGGATCTTGAGATCCGTCGATTCTTTTAAATCTGCTCTCAAGCGACGATCAGAGCTGCTTGGTGCTTCAGATTCCAACCCCTTGAAACATCTAAACGACACTGAAGTCATCTCAAGTCACAAGTGGGGAAGGAAATAAACGTCTTTGAAACCACCAAGCAATACAGCAAGCTGCGATGGCGTGCTGAGCTGCTATCACAGCCACCGAGTTTTCCCTCGGCATCATGGCACTGGCCATGAGTGAAACTGCTGGGATTCAGCAGCAATTCTGCGGGATTTGAGCGGCTGAGCTTTCACACCATGTCCGAGTAGATATCCTCTAAACGGACAACTGACTTCAAAACCAACCACCACAGCGTTCGCAAAACAAATTGTAAGATATTGTAAGTGGTGTCGGCTGGGAAGTCACCCAAATCTCTCGAAACCCAACAGGGTTCAATTTCACTAGCCACGGCACCGGTAGTAGGCGCCGCTGAACACTAACGGTTGCCGACTCTGCCTCCATTGGGCAGAGTAGCCAAAAACCATGCCGGACGGGTGGTGCCGGAAGAGCCTCTTGGGAACAGACAGAGCCAATTTTGGACGACTGGTTGGATGATTTGCTTTATACTGTTTGATGGGCATATCAATTCTGAAAAGAATGATGAATCATATCATTCACAAATCCGAAATAGGCCTTGTAAAGTGTAAGGTCATTTTGGGGTACATTTTCCATACAAACATTAAACATAATACATGTTGGCCCCAGCCTCACGCTTTTCCACTTTCATGGCGACACTTCAATCGCCAGCACTCAGGAAACACCACACAGCCACATGTTGCTGGAAGGGGTGTTTGACATCGTCGGTGACATCGATTTATCATGGTGGACAGCATGATGTTACCCTAAAAATGTGTGTTTAACATGCTAAAAATTACCGAACAGGAGATGTTACCAGCAAAAAGGGATAAATAAATAAATAAATTGTATCAATAAATGGAGCGGCAAACCATTGATTCATAGTTCTTTCACCCGGGCTATGGTAAACTTGCTACAAAAATGATTCTTCGGGGTCCCGGGATGAAAACGACTCCTCCTACCCCCCAGAAACTCTTTGTGTTGATGTGAAATGATCAGTTTTGCTAAGGCATATTTAATATCTAGATATAAACCTGTTTATGTAAATATATCTATAAAACATCAAAAATTCAATCTCCTTCACTCCTTCCGAGCCAGTTTTTGCGACTTCATTGTCATTGAGCTGGGCTCAGCTCACTTGTCACTAGGCAATTCCCATGGTGAAGTGACCTTTGGGGACCGAAAATTGCAGGAATTGGCCCAAAAATGGAGAGATACCTTGATTTAAGCATCACTGGTTGATGGTATACCTACCCCTCTGGAAAATATGAACGTCAGTTGGGATTATTATTCCCAATATATGTTCCAAACCACCAACCAAATCAAAAATAGGGGGTTAAGTGGAGATATGCCTTCTCTGGAAATCCAAGAGTTTGCCATGGAGAATTTGTTGGAAATCAGATGGAAATCATCTACAAATGTTTCCATGGCACTGTCGAATTACCAGGGGTAAGCAGGAAAGCTCCTGGTTGATTGGGGGCTGCTGAAATTCTAGAGCTCCAAGTTGCTAGCCGCCTAGCCCACAAGGCCACACCGAGGCCCCGACTAAAGACGTTACCTGCCCTGGTGGGATGCTCTCCTTCTTCACGAGCTCTCAAAAGTGCTTCACCCAGCACATGCACCGTGGAGTCTGAGGAGAAAGATCCAAGGCTGCTGGGTGAATGGACCTGAGGCATAGCACAGGGTCACTGTGGATGGGGATGTGTCGTTGCGGAAGTTGCTAGATAAGCGCTGAAAATCACCAGAAAATTCGAAGAAATAACGATCAAAATTCATCCCCTCGGAGCGTTCAGGATCCATGCGCTACATCCAAAAAAAACATGCCCATCATCCCCATAATCCCAGGTTTGGGTCGAGTTTTTGCTGTCTGAAAATGGTGGTTTTTCCCCATTTTATCTAGAAACGACATGGAGAAAATGATGACGTTGGACCAACCAGGGAGCCATCTCCCAGCCAGGGGACCATCATTTTTATGATGATCCGGGGATCAGAAACAGAAAAACATGGGAGAGAAAAACATATGTCTTAACTCTTATCATGTAAAAAGAACACAAAAGAAATATATATATATATACATATATATATATATACATATTGTATACAGTAATAAACAATTCTCCCAGAAGATTTTCCAGTTCTCGATAGTTCTCCTGGCCAAGCCACACTGTCATCGCTGGATCTGGGCGACACGTCCTGCGTGCAGCTTGAGGCAGTAGAAGCCTTGAGCTGCGACGCAGGTTTCCCAAAAAATCCGGAGGAACATGTGGAATTTGTTGATGTTTTGTATGTTGATTTGTTTTTGATGACTTCTTTGGACACGAACTTGAACAAAAACTGAATAAAGTTCTCGTTTGCTATGGCATGTTTACCTGGGAAAGTAATGATTCAAGAATTGGAATGAGTCGTTTTACCATCCAAATTGGGTTTCTGGGATGGAAAATATACATGATCTCGAACAAACTAATCATCCTCAAAGATCATTATGAAAATCTGCAGAGAAACCTATATAAGACGAGGTCCCTGCAGGTTATAAGTTTGTTTAGAGATCCATGGAAACTGGCGTTCCCCACAAGCCCTAGGTTTTCACAAGTGATGTGCGTCAACTGAGAGATCATCAGCTATTGTGCGCCCCCATGAAATCACACATTTTATCACCATTTTCTTGGGTGTTTGGTTCCCCCGTTGTTGCTGGTGAAATCCCCCATGTTTGACGGCGGCCCCATGGTTGACATGGACAAGTTGCCGTGGGATGGATGATTGTCATCCATCCCATCCTTACAGCGAATTTATATAATTTATTTATAGAATTGGAACTTCAATGGAATACAATGTTCATGAATTACCATTATAAATATATATATATTATATTAGTGATCCCATTTTATGATGAAGCCATATGAATTTGTTCCATTAAAACCCATAGAATTTGCCATGAATGGATTGATGACAATCCGCTGATCATTCCCAGTTCTCAAAGACGTCGGGAACATGATGAACATGGACCCCTAACATCCAATGGTGAATCATCATCTTCCCCACAATTCATGGCCACAATCACCTGGTATCAAAAAAAAAAACGGAAAAAAACGATGTTCCAACACATCCATATGAGCAAAATATGCCAATATCATGTGCCTCAAATGGCTACAACATGTACAAATCCACACGGGGGCACCAATACACCCAGAAAATTCTTCATTCTGTAGCACGAAACCATCCATTTGGGTGAACATGTTGAGCCACCCTATAAATGGGCCATGGCTTCCATGGCTTTTTGTATGTCATAACCAGAGGGTACCATTCTCATGAAAAAAGTGGCGTTTACGGGTGATTCTCATCCATACTCATCCCCATCCCATAATCCTTCGATTTCTTTTCACAATGGCTATGTTTCTATGGCTGGATGACCTGGAAAAACCCGACACCAAGGCGCTGTATCTTGCGGAGTGACGGCCCAGGCCGCTGCAGCAGCGATCGAGCTCACCTTTCGGATCTTGGTAAATTTCAACATATGATGTTTGTTCATGTGTGCATATATATATATATATAGAGAGAGAGAGATAGGTATATAATATATAGATATGTGACATGTATATATATATATATATATATGATTGTATATGAAAGTTTCTGAAGTCATGGCTGCAGATGCGCTCGCATGTTTTAAAGGGAGGGGTCACTGACGACTTGAAGACAGTTGCAGATAAGGGTCAGTTTTTCGTACGTTGCAACAGGCGGGGTAGTAAGAATTGGCGGCATTTGACATGTGCGTTGGAGATGCTCGCTGATGTTCACCGCGGGGGTGGGGAGTGTAAAACGAAGAATGGAAGCTGAAGAAAAAGAACCGAAGAAAGAGATGAAAGCTTTGACAGCCGAAGTTGGCGCGCCGCACTTAATTTTTGAAATCTTGACCTGTGGATGCTAAGATAAAGAATGCATGTCGCGCAAGCATAGTTCACTGTAAATTAACATACCCTCTGGTAAACTAACATAGCAATTAAAAATGGCCATTTATAGTGGATTTTCCCATTAAAAATTGTGATTTTCCATAGCTATGTTAGTTCACCAGAGGGTATATCATGCTCATTCCTGATTCAAACTCCAAAACCACAATGATTACAACCCCGCGCCGCCTCAAGGCGGTCCCTTTATTCCCAGAAAATTATACGGGCCTCTGCAGATGTTCAGTAAAAGCAAGTGGATTTCAGGGATGTAGCTTTCCTTGACTTAATAAATTTAATAATCTATATCATCTGGTAATTTAACATAGCTATAGAAAATCACCATTTTTAATGGGTAACTATAAATGGTCATGTTCAATAGCTATGTTAAATTACCAGAGGGTATCATCTTGTGTCCCATGATATCCTCATTGTAATCCCATGAGGACAGACGTCTTGTCACAAACCCATCGAACATCCCATCTCTTGATGGTTAAATATAATTCAATCTCTGTGTTTCATGTCTAATTTCCTATGTTTCATGGTAAATCCCTATTTGCCACAGTTAAAGTGCAAAAAAATAATTAATTCCTATGTGGAAAGATCGCTTCAAACGCCGTCAAGTTGCAGCAGAGAGGGAGAAGGAACGAGCCCTGTCAAACAGATTGTGGGTAAGGTCATCCTGGCAGCGAGAACCCTACGACTGGTGGGCTGGAGGGTTAAAGCTGGTGATTTTTGAACCTTGGTTTGTTGGCCGAAGTGACTATTTCTCTGTATATATCTAACTATACAAACCTGTGTGTCTATTATGTTTATATACATATATATATATATATATGTAAAATATGGTAAAAATGGGCACGGTCAAAATGACCAAGCCCCATGGATGGTTGAATGCTAACAACTCCGCTGATATCTCCTTGACGCATCCTGATCGTCAGGACCATCACATTTTTTGCCTTTTCCCAATCCCCTGGTTGAATCATCATGCTTCCCTTGGGGATCTTGGGGTACAGTAGCTTGTAGCTCCTTAGTTTTCAGACACCCATTTGTCATCTCAACCCAAATATGAATACCCCTCATTTTGAATGACATATTCCTATATCTTGGGATATTCAAATATATTCCTATATTCAGACACCCAAATGTGATTAATTCCTATATCTTCCCCGTTGTTGCTCAGCTCCGCATAGAACTGTTGCTTCAACCCCCCATCCCATGATCACGCGTCATCCGGATCAGCACATACAGGGGCTTAGCAGCTCCAGCTCGCAGCACGCGCAACGCTGAGTGAGTGCTGAGCACGCGAGTGCCGGCACGCGAGTGCTGAGTGCCAGCACGCGAGTGACGAAACAGCTAAGTACAGGGGTGCTCCCCTTGTTTTTGCTGATGTCATACACCAACAATACGCTGGTTTCTGATGATGTGTGCGTCAAAACATGGTGGTGAATTTGATCATCCCTCTTATAATGGGAATCCTTATGGGTATATATAAAAAATCCCTCATTAATGTTGTAAACCCAATAATTCATAAACCTAGCATTTGGGGATGATTTGAATACCCCGAATTTTGGAGATTTCGGGGATGGTTTAGGGTGGTTTACCACACCAAAAGATTGATGGACCATCCCCCACCGATGAACATCCTGGCCTCTTCCTCTTCATCATTCTCCTCTGGCACCATACTCAGGCCACGCTCCTCCATGACCTAAAAAGTCCGTTCAGAAACCACAAGAGCTGCCTGGCAATTTAACAGTTGCCCATTGAAAATGGCCCATGTATAGTTGATTTACCTAACAACAAATGGTGATGTTCCATAGTTTTTTGTACGTTTACCAGAGGCTACGTTCAGAAAATCAGGGGTGTTTGTCCAAGAACAATCATTACATGCACCTGGCTTCTATGTATCCCATTATATCCCCATACTACTCCCATTGCTTCATGCCTAAAACCCCAATTTTTTTCTGGTTGAATCCCCAAAAATCCATTCTCAATTTAGGTGAAATCCGTTGAATCCCCATGAATGTCATGCAGATTTTTACAATCTTGTTTAGTTCCTAAATCCCCCAGCAAATTGCTTGGTGAAATCCTTTTTTTTGATGGTGAAAAATCCCCACTTGATGGATTTGATCGCCAGAAACTCGATGGATTTGATCTGATTTGACGTGGTTTTCATGGTTCATCCCTATTTTTGATGGTGAAATCCCCAAAAAGTCCAACGCCAAAACACTGCAACTTCAATCCCCATTTTCCATGGCGAACCCTCTGGTAATTGAACAGATCGTTATTGAAAATGGCCATAGAAATAGTTGATTTACCATGATTCACCTCTCAAAAAAATGGGGGATTGTCCAATTTACCTCTCAAAAAATTGGGGATTTTCCGTAGCAAACTGTTCATCGACCATGGAAAAATCCGACCAAAAATCTGCCGAGTCACCGCCTTCAGGCGCCTGGCGACCGCCACCATCGAGCGCCGCTCCCCCAGGCGTCGTTTCTCGCGCACAGCTGAACTTCTTCGCCGCGCGGGGCCCATGGTGGCCACGGGAGCGTCGCCCTAGCGCCGGAGATGGCCAAAAAGTGAGATATGTGGAGTTTAAGCCTCCAAATTTGCAACTGTTGATTTGACTGATTTACTCAGCAAAAATGCCATCTAAACCAGCCAAAAATCACTGTTAACAAAGAAATTGAAGGTTTGGACTCTGGGTGGCCAACATGGGATCAAACATAACATGAAGCAGACGGATTTCTTTCTGAGCATGTGTGTGTGGCATATATGTATGAATATGTTTTTCTTTATATCATCATACATGTGTGTGTGTGTACATTTATAATAAATAGATAATTTCTATTGATCTACTGACTCATTGAATTATCTACTCATATTGATCTATGCATGGATTTACTTGTGAGTCACTTATATAATTCTATCTACCCTCTGGTAATTTAACAGTTGGCTATTGAAAATGGCTATTGAAATAGTGGATTTTCCCAACAAAAATGGTGGATCTTTCCATCGTTTTTTGTAGGTTTACCAGGCCGGGTAGTTTGCTTAGTCATCTCATGTTGTGGGGTGCCCTCAACACAGCAGCTACACAGCAGCTACAACGCTTTTCGGGGTTGTTTCTTTGGACTTTGATCGTCTTTAATCAATGATAATCCATAATTCATAAGTTAATGATTATTAGACTTTAATCATAATTTTCATAATTCATAATTAGACTTTAATCAATGATCTAATCATTCATAATTTCCTCATCATTTCTGGTTGGTGGTGCAATAAGCATCTTGAAAAATAATAGTTCGTCAATGGGAAGGATTATCCCATATATGAAATGGAAAATAAAAAATGTTTGAAACCACCAACCAGATTTGTATGTCCCTTCCTGAAAAAAAACACTCCCAGTGTTAGACCACATCCAATATGGACCCGAGATCTACCAGGCTTGGGGTCTTGCCTTGTGTCATACAAATGGGTGGGGCGTGGGGGGCGCCCAAGAATGTAGGCTTTGCAGTGCCTTTCGAAAGTAGTTGCTCTGTTGATGGTGCTTCATGCATGATGGTTTCGTTGACTTGCGTTGTGGCATACAGATATGGGGCTGGGGCGAGGTGGGAGGCGAATTCCGTTACACTCTAGCAAACTAACATAACTATGTAAAATCACCATCTTTAATAGGTAAATCAACTATAAATGAGCTATTTTCAATAGCCAACTGTTAAATTACCAGAGGGTACGCATACAGTAGCATCTTATCCGCATTTTATGTCCATCATAAACCTGGATTGGATTACATCTTGGCAGCTGCAACATCACAATGTTCGGATGTCGAGACCCAAGAACGATTCTGCTCAAAAGGAGAGCTCAAAAGCCTATAAATGATCATTGACTAATCGTGAAACAAGTTCATTCCAATCATCACCTCCAGCCGTTTCCCTATACATATATATATATA
>Ga0126342_10006595_pt1 | contig 20612 bp, 5 predicted proteins | sample Cyp1metagenome_FD_92528 | JGI IMG/M metagenome (GOLD analysis project Ga0126342, IMG submission 92528) | Coral microbial communities from Lord Howe Island, Old Settlement Bay, Australia - Cyphastrea 1 metagenome | ecosystem: Host-associated > Invertebrates > Cnidaria > Coral ...
CGCCATCTTCTGGGCACTTTTGCTGTTTCGGGTACATATCCTTTAAAAAAAATCACTGTTAAATAGATGGCGCAACCACCTCTGAAAAAGTAGGTCTGAGCCATGTACTTTGAACCCGGAGTAATGGGAATCTAGTGGAGGATGCGATAATATATGGATGATTGGTTACTGAGGGTAACATTGGGCCATCATATGGATGATTGGCTTATGGGGGGTCTGACAGGGATTTAATCCATGAACAATTATATATCTCCATGAAAAAAATAAACTTCATATCAATGTGGGGATGTAATGGAGACTTATGGAATAGGAGATAATATTATGGAAGTTTCCTCAAATAGAGGTACCCCTAAATCATCCAAAATTGGACCGCTATAGCCATAGTATTGAAACCTATGGCTTGCGGGGGTCTTAAGAAACGCCCATAATATGGTGATTTACCATGCGAACATGGTGATATAATCTGCAAACATGGGTATGCATATAATGCAGTTGCAACATGACCCCGGCATGATTTCCAATAAAATTGTGGTATTTGACCGTATAAAACCCGTGGGGTCTGCCTTCAGAATATCATAGAATGTATCGCAAGTGAGCCAGCGAAGCAGTTTATGATGGATACGTCTTAGAGTTTTTTTGAGGCAAACGCAAGCCAACATTCAGTTTTGGGGGCTTCACTTTATAATTTCTACAAGTGGTATATATCTGGATCCCTCTTCCGTGGCTTGTAGTTGAGGCCTCTGATAGACTACATGCCTGGTTTGCTGTTGGCTAATGTATATCTCATGTTGTCGATACAAGGTGATGCCCCCTCAGTTATAAGTTGCTTTATCAACTCCATTGGCTAGAGATATATCTACCATAAACCATAGTAAGTTAACCGTTAACCTCGTTGTTTCATCCAACTTAGCTAACGGTTACTGGGGCACCACCTGTTCCAGTGATGGCCAGTGTTGCAAGGAGTGATAGTTGCTTCGTTGTTTACAGATGGTAGTACATAACAGTTTATCATAACATAACCTACAATAATATGTCAATATGATAATTATAATCTACGACAATCTATGCTAACTGATAGATACATATATATATACAGTATCACATACAATTCGTTGTTCAGTGGGATATGACAATATACACGTTTGAACACATAAATAATCAAACAATCTATCGACAAACTACAATTCATAAGACTAGATAGCTGATTATAATCTCTCAAAAAACAACTTACAGTTATGGCCCTTAACAGTGATAAAATGGTATTATAACTTCTATAACTAGGGTAATATATGATTATAAACCCATTTATAGCCCCATTTATAACGGCTAAGGGTCCTCCTCGCATTTCCTCACTATATCTTCCTCCAGCTTCTGGCTGAAACTCAACGCCATCCAAGTTGCAAAAGGTCTTTGCCGCCGTCGCTTCCCGGTGGTCCCAAATGTAGACCCGGGCAGTGCTCAAGACGTCCTGGGTGACCCGAAGCAGCCCGGAGAAATGGTGGTTTCATGGTGATTTGGAAGTTTCCTAAAATTGGAAAACCCCCAAATCATCCATTTTAATGGCATTTTCCCTTACAAGTCATCCAGCTATTGGGGTACCCCCCCTTTTATGGAAAGCTACATTTGAGTTGTAAAATAGCGCATATAGTAATCAATTACAAACCCCTGAGGTCCGGCAGTGGGGATTTTGATGGGACACTTGATTTTTCTGGGAGATCATGGGGACATAATTGAATATTAGGGTATATGTAAGGTGGTGCACCAGTTCGTGAGCCAAGTTCGTTGAAACAAGTAATTTAAATGTTGAATTATGGTAGATACTGTAGTTAATGGGGTGAATCTAAAGCAACTTGTAACCCTGGTATAGATATGATAGGGAAGATCAGGGCGGATTTACGCACAAATCTGAGGTTTAAGGGATTTGACCAACCAAACGTGTTTGACATGGCTAGAGCCAGAAATGTGCCAACTGACGTAAGTTGCTTCCATCATCCAGTTCTGAAATGAGAACCCAGATGAAACAAAAGCAAACATTGAAAACCACGAGGTTCCCAGTTTTGACAATGATATACAATGTGGGGATCCCAAGATAGCTAAGTTGGTTTATAACTCCAATAACTATGATTTATGGTACTCCTAACTATAGTTAATGGGGTTTACAAATCAATTTATGACCAGGGGGGGCCACATTGTACAGTTATTATGCGGTTGCTACCCACAACACAAGTTGCACCCTACTACTAATGGCCATGGAGAATCCACGAGTGATGCTACACCAAAGACATCCTTTTTTTACATTCATGCAATGTGGTGCCCCCAAGCGATAGCGTTCAGAAACGCCTTATTCCAGTGGCTGAATTCTATGGTTTATAGTCGTTGCGGTCATAGTCCCAACTCCAACGCCGCTCAAAGAGTTCGAACAGGTAGTTGATGTTTCTGCAATTCCAGGTGATGTAGGTCATCCCACCACTCTGCGACATCTCAATGATTTCCCGCATCCAGTGACTGCTGAAGAGGCCACTGGATGCGCCCGCGGATATCCTAATGTTCATTAGTTGCCACATATGCGCTTCAATTGCCTGGCGCATCCCAATGATAATCTGGAGCTCGAAAGTGCAACTGACGCACCACCCGTAACGGGAGATACGGTGCGAACGGAATGTTGTCTCCGATTTCGTAAGCACAATACGGAGGTGCGACACGGCATTCCGGTGATCATCTTCTGGAGATATAGCTATAGTTAATGGGATTATAAACCAACTTATAACTTGGTGGTATACCTACCCCTCTGAAAAAATTGAAAGTCAGTTGGGGTTATTATTCCCAATATATGGAAAACATGTTCTAAACCACCAACCAGTCAAGCATGGACATGTAAATTTCTCATAATCAACTGACAAGAAATAACAAAATCGCTTCCTCGTCTGACATGTGTCACTTCATGAATTCAAGGGATATTCTACCTGGATTCTACAGCCCATCACATGCCGAGACCTTGATCCGTATAGATACTCTGCAATGGAAAAGAACAAGCTGGGCATGTTTATCCTTGATTTTGTAGAATTTGTCATAGAAAACATTCTTTCTTGACCAAGGGTTCACTCAAATATTTGCTATAGTCATTTTTTGGTGACAATTCTTAGATACCTTGCATGTTTGGGGTTGCATATTCTATTGTCTTTGATCTCTTATTCTTTACAATGTGGGCCCCCCTAGTCTTAAATTGGTTTATAAGATAAGTACCGTAAATCATAGTTATTGAAGTTATGTTCACCAACTTAGCTATCAACCGGGGAGCACATATTGTAACATAACAGACCCATTAATCTACACAAGCCAGATTTATCTCGAGCTTGATCCCAGATGATGATCTCAGAGGTGAGGGTCCCCGGAACCAGCAGCCATAGAAATGATATCCCATCAAATCCTTATAAATTTACTAAATATCTGCTGTTTGAATCTTAAACCTGCTGAAATGGAGCTTTCCTAGGGGGGTCCCCCCAATAGCTGGATGGTTTATGGAAAATCCAATAAAAAGGGATGATTTAGGGGCACCTCCATGTTAGGAAACTTCCATATGGTATATATAATAATGTACAGTATTATTTGAAATATGGTACCACTATTGAAACCTCCAATGGATGAAATATAGTACCACTATTGAAATACAGTACCACTATTGAAACCACTATTTGAAATATAGTACCACTATTGAAATATAGTATACAGTAATGGATGATTTAGGGGTACCACTATTTTATGAAACCTCCAAATCAGCTTCTTTGAGGCCAACGAAAACAACGAATTCCCCATGCCTTCCCGATCCAAAAATGCCACCTGTCGATCCAAAATGGGCGCCCGGTAGAAGTTCTGAGGCATCATCCACGCCTGGTGACCGAGGAACAACGCTGCAGTTTGGGATGTAAATTAATTAAATACAATGTGGGGCCCCCGGTCGATAGCTAAGTTGGTGAACGTAACTCCAATAACTATGATTTATGGTACTTATAACTATACTTAACGGGGTTTATAAACCAACTTATAACTGGGGGGGCCCACATTGTAGGTATACACTAGGACCCAAATAGTGTATTATCCATGATTAGCCCCTTAATAATCCCTATTCTATCCCTTATAATCATTTATAATCATGAATAATGGATATATTTGGCATTTGATATGGTAATATGATGATTAAAAAAAAACTAGTTGGGCCCAGCAACTGATCATATGCAACCAAAATTGGGAGAATAACCCTGCAACTGGGGATGGAAATGATCGGTGATCAACAGAGTTCGAACGACAAGTCAAGCTAAGTGGTTTCAAAACAAATTGTTGGATTTGTGGTGGAAAAATTGTCAAACTAAATCTTAATAAAAACCATCACAATGGGGATACAATAGGGATGTGGTGTAGTTGAAGGATGTCAATGGGTTTAAAAAATGGGATTTCTGGAGTTACTTAGTTGCATGGACTCCATTGACTCCATGGAACATTCATGTCGTTTCATGGGATTTCATGGAAAACACTCATATACTGTAGATTTAGTGTATTTCTGGTGACCGGTTTCGATAGCTGAGTTGGCTAAACGAAGTTACCAGTTGAATTTATGGTCAATATAATCATTGCCAATCAGCCAGATACCCTGCCAAAAAAAAATGCTGGTGAACGTAGATATTTCCAGCCAGATACCAAAAGACTAAAGGATTAGTTTCTACCCATCTAAGATTGACCTAGTAATATCTACAATGTGGGCCCCCCCCGTTATAAGTTGGTTTATAAACCCCATTAACTATAGTTATAAGTACCATACATCATAGTTATTGGAGTTACGTTCACCAACTTAGCTATCGACCGGGGGCACCACATCGTATGTATAGTCAACTGGCTGAGCTGTACGGCCGGCCCCGTAGTGCCTGGTGGGTTTCTTGTTGTCGAAGAGAAACGAAAGGATGCAGGGGACCTGCCAAGAAACCAGGGGATCAGACAATTCAGGTCATCCCGTTCCCCCAATATTGCACACTCCCCAGAAATACCATGGTTTAATACAACATATATATATAATAATTAAACCTGTTTGGGACCAAAAAAATATGAACAAATCCGGTTGTTCGATATAAGGTTTGGTGTACCATCTCGAAGATGGGATTATTTTCAAAAAAATGTCGAAACGATTTGGTGTACCATCGCTATGATCTTTTACATTCCATGTTGAACCTTAGATTCCCTGCAAAACAGGATTGTCCGAGTTAGTTGGGTTAATATGGGTTTGAACCCCCCAAAAAAATATTTTACGCATTGGTCACTAGGGCACCCCAAACTCTATATTGTTTATATCATTTTCATCGGAAAATAGTAAAATGACCATTCCCATATGTTCCACAAAATATTTGCCAACATTGGTCCAAAAAATTACCCAGTCATGCAGGTAAATTTACCATGGAACATATGGGATTTGGGAGGTACCTAGATGGGCCATGGGATTAACTAACTGGTTAGTAACTGGGATTTTTTTAACCCTCTATATCCCAATTATAATCCATTTACCAACTAGTTTTCCCCAACTCCATGGCCCAGCTAAGTATAGCCATGGTATACCGAATTTCCCACATTTCACCCATCCGATTTGCACACCGCGGCACCTTGATGCCCCACGAGCTGTTCGGGTGGGATCACCAGTTCCACGTCGAAGTAACGAAATTCTGCGGAGCGACACGTGGAAATCTGGCGTCATCCCTTGGGATTTATGGTGAATACATGGGAATGTCCTGGAAATCGATGATTTCATGGGAGGATTTAAATCTCAAATTCCGTATATTTTACAATGTGGGCCCCCCAGTTGAAAGTTGGTTTATTAACCCAAGTAAGTATAAACCAACTTAGCTATTTAGGGGGCCCCACATTGTAGCATATTATATTTCATGTGTTTGAAAACATTTTCTGGTGGATCTAAAGGTGGACTTACGCCAATTTGTGGCTATAATGATGGGGTTTAATTGGGAAATTGGGGTTTGTTCGGGTTTACAGAAGGGTGGAGTGGACTTGCGCAGTCTAATGGAAACAAAAACGGAGGATATGAATTGATTGGGGGGTTACTTCGCCCATTCAGAGCCTTCGGCCGGTTAACGGTGTGGAATCAAGACGCGGACGCCCGTGCTGCTGATCAGCCGAGAGTATCACGTAGGGTGCATGGCACAACGGTTGGAAACGCAAACCTCCAAATGATCTAGAAAAGATATGACGCTGCTTCTTTTAATGTCGTGCTCGACATGGTGAAAACACGCCGTAGCACAATTCCCTGTTGAAGTATCATGCCCTTTTCCTCGCTTTGCCAGATGATGGGCGCCATGCTCAAATTAATGCTAAGTTGTTCACATATCAGTTGTTCTTCGTGTCGGTAAATAAGCTGCTCGTTCCTTTAGCATTGGTATAGGTGTTGCTCGATGTGTGGGTGGTCACCATGTCTTTGGATCATCGCCGCTGCCAGCAAAACTAGTCTAGTGGGTTTATGGCAACTATACCTATAACTATAGCCAATAGGCGAATGGGTTTATCAACAAACTTATAACTGAGGGGCTCGCATTTGGTACCTTCGGGGAAATGATATGCTGGGACCTCGAAATTATTCCTGCTCTCGGAAGGTCATTCTACAGTCCTACACAATCCAAGATGCTTCCAAAATGGCTCTCAGCACTAATCATTTGTTATCGAGTATTGGGGTGTTTGAAAAACAACAACATCTTGTGCATGCGTAGGTGAAGGCTTAGGTGTATGTGTGTGTACGTTTCCAACAACAACTGCGCTCCCCAACTAGGGCCTATTGATCCTAGGGTCACACTTTGTTCCATGATGTCCTTGTGTGAAACAAAGATATTTTGGTAGAAACCATGGACTGAATATTCCCCACTCAATGACAAGCAATCCCAAGCAGCAAACATTTGGTACCATCTGGGCTCATCTTACATCATCCCACATAGCGGTATGTCCAACTTCATAAACCCCAAGTTTGGACGGTTGCTATTTTAGTGGTCCTCTAATTGCCCATCATTATCCCAATATCATCACATGGTTGTCTAATCAATATCACATATAATCCCATCAATGGTTACTTTGTGGGTTAACGACCACTCCGAGGAAAATCCCACTTTGTAAGTGTTTAATAGCTGCAGTTAGCAAAGTCCCTCAGTGGATGCTCCCATCTATGAATGGATTATACAAGGTGATGCCCCAGTTCGTTAGCTAACTTGTTTTTGTTCGCTATAGGTTGAGGTACGGTTCAGGATAGATGCTTTTCTTTACTATTCATTGGGTGAGCCTGAGTCAGGAAACGCATCAATGGGGGGTGCATCACCTTGTAACCTCGTAACTATTGCTATTCGCCACTTACGGTTCGTGGAAGGGTCCTCAAAGCTCAGCTGTTTCAGAAAGGATCTGTTTTTGCTGCCTGCTTAAAACTCACAAGGTGGTGCCACCTCAAAACACCCCACAAATATAGATAGAGCTAACATAACCCATTGGTCGTGGGATCCTCCAAGTAGGCTTCATAAAACCATTGTCAGTCTTAGACACCTAACGTATAGATGAGTAATGTTCTTACTGGAGTAAACATACAAAAAGCTGTGGAAGGCCCATGGGTAGAAAGATGATCTTCAAGTGCTGGGGTTTCCTGAGTTTTCCACACCTATGTTAGTTTAAAGGAAGGTAAAATTGTAAATTAGTATTGGTTGGTAAAGCTGATGAGTTTTTGGCTCATATCTTTGACCGACTGCTCATCAACATGGCAAACACGTTAGAGTATTTAGGTGCCCTTCGCCCAGATTTCTGCTAATATAAAACCGTCATATCATCTTTTGGAGAAAACATAAAAAAGGTAATCCAAGAGTATCCAGTTCATCCAAAAACATATCCCGCAGAATGCTCTTGACCAGTCGGTTTGCCCATTATATATAATCTTGATGATTACCCTCTGGTTTTTCTCAAGTAACATAGCTATTCATGACTTACTTCTTCAAACTGATGATTTTCCATTGCTAAGGTTTGGTTTAAAAAATAGAAGGCAAATCCAAAATCCAAATTGCTTGCTGGTAAAGACCCCGTGCTCTCCACATGTAGATGCGCAAATCCCAATTTGTTCAGCTACGCATCTAGTCACTTTACCCAGGGACAGTCTCCATCAAATGCCAAATCTGCAACAAAGTGGCCCCATTCTGCAAGGCACATTGGTTTATAATCCTTGGTTTGGTTGGTGAATCTTAGATACCTGCATTTTTTCCCTTTAGCTGGTTAGTACATTTTCACCATTGATGGGAAAAAGTAAAGTACTAAAGTACCTAACCAAGGCTGGCCCACAATGATAATCAATGGAACTGTTGTGTTTCTGTTGTGTTGATGTGAATTATGCCTGTAGTTCGGGAGCACATATACCAGTAAACATGATTTGCAATACCATCAAATGGTTGGTTAATTCTCTGGTTACGGCTATCCCTTTCCCTTAACCACCTTTGCCGGCCCAAATCCGCATTGTTCCCTTTGCATTCCAATTACATGTCCATTACATAGTTATCACCATGTTTGTTGCTTAAGAACCATTCAATCTCCATCTCTGTTGGAAAGTAAACTCACCACTGTATCGGCATTTTGTGTGTCCCACGCAATGGTTCTATTGCTTAACTTTACCCTTCCCCTTAGTCAACTCCCACACCCACAAGGGAGCTCAGGAATTTATTGATTTAACTAAGCTATGCTGTTGGGTAGACCAGCCATTTCATGGGGATGTAATAGGAATACAGGTGATACTACAAGAAAAATCAAGGTGGATAGAATTTGTTTGGCTTAGCTGCCGACTTTATGGTGGTGAAAAAATATGCTAGCAGGTTTTTAAACCAACAAACAATGCAAAGGGGCACCACCTTCTAGCTCTGCAACTCCGAAGAGACAATGCAGAATTTAGTCAAAAATCCCTTCCGAAACATGAAGAGTTTTAGATACATGGAAAATGTATTTTGTTTAGGCTGGTTTGTTCGTACATTTTAGCGACAGATTCAGTACTTCCGCACCTACCAAAGGTTGAGCTAGGACAATGGAAAATTGAACCAAAAAAAAAAACGTTTTCTTCTGGGCTGCTGTACAGAAACAGAAACAAAATCACCTTGGTCCGCATCCAAATAGCCGGTCCCCCCAAGTATGGTTTTGAAATGGATAAGCAGACTCGCGCCGCGCACTGCTTGACACGTGAAGAACCTGGGACATTGATCCACAGGCAGTGGCTAGAATTTATGATCTTTGCATAGTTCTGCTTGTTGCTTTTTGTCAAGCGCCCTGTTCAGCACAGTTTTATTCCGACCAGGTGTAAGTGGCTTTCTGTTACGCCTTTGGTCGGTTCTCATCAACCAACCGTGTGGAACTTCAAAATGCAGACGCGTTTACTGCTGCTGATGAGCCGGCTGTTGGAAACTCGAACTGTTGCAACGCGAGGCCCCCAAGATAGCTAGGTTCATGAAGTTTACAGACCAACTTGTAGCTGGGGTGCCCCATGTTGTAACTCCAACTGATCTACAATAAAAAGGAAATGGGGCCCAGCATGCCACAGGCCAAATTCATCCAAATTCATCCAAACGTATCAGGGCCTTCTTGGTTTGCGAGAGATAACGGACGCCATGTACAAATTCAATGAGTGTAGAAGATCAGCTAATGCGTGAAAGGTCTTCACGTTCGTTTTGGCAAACCTGCCAACAACGTAAATTGAATGGGACCTCAATTGTGGTTCCCGCTCTGGGACGGTTACACCTTCCAAGATGCTTCATACAATGTGGGGGCCCCAAGATAGCTAAGTTGGTGAACATAACTTCAATAACTATGGTTTATGATACTTATAACTTAGAACTATAGTTAATAGGGTTTATAAACAAACTTATAACTAAGGGGCCCTACATTGATATAATTCAAAACACAAGACTTCTTAGCGAGCGTTGGATCTCCAAAAATGAGCGACTTCTTTCGTATGTGTAGGTGTAGGCATGGGTGTATGTACGTTTCCAACAACAACGGCACTGCCTAACAAGGGCCTATTGATCCAAGGGTTACGCTCGGTTCAACGAAGTCCGTGAAAGAAAGACAATTTGGTAGGAACACGTAGAAACCCTCAACCTAATGTGGTAAAACCACTAATAAACCTCCACAAAGATCGAACATTTGGGGTCATTTGACATCAACGCAAACAGCGGTATGTCCGCTTTTCAGAAACCCAACTTGGGGAAGGTCACTATACAGTGATCCTCTAATTATCCATTCTCCCAAGATCATCCCATGATTATCCGATCGGTATCCCTATATAATCACATTGAAGGGTTACCCTCTGGTAAACTAACAGTTTGCGACATAGAAAATGGTGATTTATAGTGGATTTACCCATTGATTGAACATGGATTTTTTTCCAGTTCGTTATGTAAACGGGTACCAGGCCGGGCAATAGTGGTTTAATATTGGGTTTACCGGAGGATCATCCCACTTAGTAAGTGGTTAACAACCATGGTGAGTCATTCCCATGGCTTCTCCTAGCTTTGGATGGTTTAGTTCACTAGAGTAACACTGTTTCACGGTAGATATATCTATAGCAGCTATAGCATTCATGAGGTGAAGTCAAACCAACAAACATACCGAGGTGGTTTTCATAAGCCTAGTTAGTAAGTTCCACAAGTCAGAAGTGGCTAATCACCATAACCATTTATATGTATAATATATATATATATATATGGAGGCTTCCTAAAATGGAGGTACCCCTTCTTCATCCATGTCATTTTCGGATTGTCCATTCCAAACCATCCATTTTTGGATCGCCTTGTGTTTCATGACTCAATGGTGGCTAGACATATCTACCACAACCCATCGTTCACCTAGATACAAACCAGCCTAGCTAACAAACTGGGGCACCTCGCTGTGAGTCCCACAAAAAGTGGGGTTGTCCTGTTTAGAAATCAAGGCTTCATCTTACTGGCGCTTAGTAGGGGATGGATGGGAATGGGGGAATAGGATTATTACTAGGGATTATGGATCATTCCCTCATTCCCTGCTAAGCACCAGTAAGTCATTGGTAAAATATCCCCAGATTGCGTACCACTTGCTAATTGGAGGATCATACGTCATGGATGGTTGCCAATTGCGAAATCCTGCACCAGTTGAAAATGGTGGCCCACCTCCAAGTAGCTTTCAAGACACCAGGGGTAGCCACATACCCCCCCAAAGCTGTGGAAAGCTGATGGGAAGCGGAAAATGATCTACAGCTGGAAAAAACCCCGGACTTTCCACATCTACGTTAGTTTACAGGAAGGTCAATTAGTCATAATTAGTCCAGTATTGACTGGTAAAACTGATGCCATTACATCACCATTAGACCATTGGTTATCACTAAATTCAATCCTCCAGTTGGTAAACTCACCACTATACCGGCATTTTGTGTGTCCCACGTAATGGTTCTATTGCTTAACTTCACCTTGACCCCTTAGTCAACTGCCACACCTACAAGAGAGGTCAGGAGTTTATTGAATTAACTAAGCTATGCTGTTGGGTAGACCAGCCATTTCATGGGGATGTAATAGGGATACAATGGGGATATTCCAGGAAAATACACAATATAAAATATATGTATACATATATATATATATATATGTGTATATTATTAAATATATTATATTTATATATAAATATATTTATATATATATGTAAATAAATATATTATATATATATATATTATTATAAATATATATATATATACAGATATATCTGTATATATATGTATATATATATGTATATATATATATATTATCAAGGTGGTGCCGAAATTAAATTTCTTAGCTAAGTTGGTTGACAAAGCTACCGGGTAGCTGTTGGGTTTGTGGTAGAATAAATATCTTTAGTGGGTTGATAAACCACCGGACCAACAGACATAGCAGGGGGCACTACAAGGACCCTGAACTTAAAACCTACTTATTCGACTTACAAGGTGGTGCCCTATACTTAGCTAACTTACTTTATAACTCTAGTAACTCTTATTTATTGCAGATATATCGAACTAGTTCATGGGGGTTACAAACCAATATAAACATAACTGGGGGGGCCACATTGCATCTACTTAGGATTCGTGGGATGAGCCACCAAGAAGCTGGTTAGTACCCATCAATGGTGGGACCATAGCCCACCTTCAAACAACGTGGTTAGATACTGCTGTAAACAAAGCCGGCCCCATGGGCAGCTGCGATACATGATCTCTACAATGTGGGGCCCCGCAGTGATGTGAACGTTGGTTTATAAACACCAGCAAGTATAGTTATTTGCGTACCATAAACCATAGTGAAATTGGAGTTATGTTCACCAACTTAGCTATCATAAATCAGCTATAAATCCCATAAAACCACCATTTTCCCATGGTTTTCCTATGATTTTATCGTAGACGTATAGAATTCCGTTGCAATGTTTGACTACTGGAATGGGTATAGACATTGCGAAAACATGTCAAGCCCTACATTGCGAGGACACCCCCAAATCCCCAAATCCCCAAAGGTTTGTAAACCAATCCAGATATTTTTCTCAAGCATACACACAACATTTATCATTCATCAACCAACTATGAAACTATGAATGTGCTATATATATATATATATATATATGTATATGTATAACATATATCACAAAAAAAAAAGTGATGTTCGAAGTCCGAAGTGCCCAAATTGCATGGTCCATTGATGGTCACATTACTGTCGTTCGCACCTGGATGATAGGAAACATCATCGAAGATCTTGATCGGCAGTTCAATGCGTTCCTGCCACGTACGAGTGGCAAGAGTGGCAAGGGCAATTCTTGAACCGATATTTCATATGTGCGCATGTACGTAACTCTATATATATGTATATATATATATATGTGTATGTGTATATATATCATATTCCTTTACTGTACTGTATTACCACTGTATGTATGGGTTATATGTATACAAATACTAGCCACATATAATATATATATGTATATATAATATGTCATTCAGAGTTCATTAGGACATTAAAGGGATTTAGGCATCAAATTCGGAACTTCGTCCGTTTCGTGAAAGTGAACGACTGCAACTAGCCACGTTCCTGGCTTGGTATAATATATATATACCATGACTGGGAGTCATTAAAATGATCCAGTCATGGGGCCAAAAATCTAATTCCTTAAACCTCTACAAGATGGGGCCCCCGTTCGATAGCGTTCAGTTTGTGAACATAAGTGGTTGAATTCTATGGTTTATGGTAGATATACCTCTAGTTAATGGGGATTATAATTGTTTATAAACCAACTTATAACTGGGGGGCCCCATCCTGTATCAGGGAGATGCCCCCTTGAGTCGCCCCCGCTCCGTCATGTATGGCCCTGAGGCGCCCAGAGAGAGCTGAAAGCCCAACAATTTTGGTCAAATGGTAATGACTATAGTTGGGGTTGTATAATTTACCATAGTAAAATAATAATGTCCTTTATACCTATAGTCTTACCATTTTGTATAATTTTACTATTCTATCTTCTTGGGGATGACTTGACTAGATAAACCGCGGGCAATATGAGGAAAACATCGCCAGATATTGCCAGGGTGGCTGGCATTTTTGCCTACCTCGTTTTGCCTATCTCGTCGACTCGGGGCGTTCCTACCTTGTTTTGCAACCTAAGTATGTTCTGCCACCAGGGTACGCCCTAAAAAAAATAATCTTCACTTACCATCTGGTTATTTAACAGTTTGCCTACCTCGTGATTGCCGGGGCGTTCCTACCGTTCCGGTCCCTTGTTTTGCAACCTATGTTCGGCCAACGGGGTACGCCCTAATACTATTCTTCACTTACAATCTGGTTATGACTAACATAGCCATTGAAAATCACCTATAAATGGGCCATCTATACCATGGCTATGTTAAATAACCAGAGGGTAACCACATAAAAGCCGTCACTCATATATCCAGTGAAATGGGTAAAGCTAAAGCAACAGCCACATGAATGGGTTTGTTTGAAAATACAGCGTCCAAAATCTGGTGATTAATCAACAGTCCGTCCAACCACACTTATGAGTCCACTCTTTCAATCAAACTCAACAACCATCAATTGCCTTGCTTATTTAACATGGCTTATTCCATTGAATCTCATTGAAACACGAACATGTTGCCAGGAAAAAAACTGGCAAAGTCATTTACTGTTTGTGTTGTTGGATTTTATGTTTGTCTTGGTTTCTTTGATAGCGCATTAGATGTTTTATCGCCATGAGCCTCATGTTGGTGCAGGGTTTTAGTTAGGTAATTACCATGGTTCTTCCAATCATTTTTGTCAGATATCTGTATTACTTAACCCGGTTTAACCAAGTTGTTCAAGACTTTTCGTTGCCATAGTTTTCCCGCAGTTACTTCAAGAGGCTTGTGCAGGTCCGAAACACGGCTCCTGAAAGCGTGCTAACAGCTGGTCGCTATAGTTCCATGCCTCCGGACCTACACGAGAATTGAAGTGGTTGATTCAGGCTGGATGCGAAATCAAAGTTTTACACCTTGCCTCAGGAAAACCCTGTCATATATCCAGCTATGGCCTGAGCACAGCAGAAAGATATCATCAATGATAACTATGATAACTAGGTTTTATATATGAGAGCAAACTTATAAACCTTGTAATATCCCTATAACACCTAGTTCTTATGGTTGCAAACCAACTTGGCTATCTTGGGGGGTTACCCGAAATATACTGTGGATGCGAAATCCTGCACCAAATAGTGACAACTATTGGGATTCCTATGAAACACTGTAAATTTCATTTGGTGTTAAGATGATATTGTCCATCTACCAATCGGCGTCGGATTTCGCAACTATCCACAGTATTTCTGTGTTTGAAGATGATTGCGCTGTTGTTTTTTAATTTGTTTATGCATCTAATTTGTTTAAGGATGTTTATGAAAGAAACTAGCTTATAAAAGGAAAAACAATGGTCATGTAATAGTTCTTAGTTTAGTGCGATGATCATAATTAGCAATCAGGTGAATCTGATGTATACATATTTTGTATATGTATATATATATATACGCACTGCAAATCTTGATGATTTTAAATTACCCAATTATTGTTTTTCATTGCTACCCCACAAACATATTCATGGGTGTAAGATTATTCTTGGAAATCAGACCCTGCCAAACTACCGTCCGGTGCCATCAAACATGGCAAGCTTGAAAATTATCCGTTGATAATTGATTTTTCCCATTAAAGCCATCATTTTTAGATATGTTTAGATGATTTTCCAGCTAGCCATGTCTGATTACCAGAGGGCAGTTGGTGTTGTAAGGCTTGTGGTCTATGAGAATTTGATGAATTGTAAGCCCCCCACCCGTTATAAATTAGTTATAAGCCGTTATAAGCCCATATCCCTTTAACTATAGATATATCACCTATAAACCATAGTTATTGGAGTATATTGGAGTTATGGGGCAACACCTTGTATGAGATTTTGATGAATTGTAAATAGCGGGGTGAATTCTGAGTGGCTAATTTTGCCAGGTGCCGTCAGGTGCAGTTCCCAACTTGCTCCTGGTTCCCAGGTGATGACTGGAGAAACCAACATCTGAAGCAAGTGGCTATTAACAACAAATTTGGATAAGGACTGACAGATAAAGAATTCACAACAAATGTCATACAATGTGGGGCCCCCCTAGATAGCGTTCAGTTGGTGAACATAACTCCAATTTCACTATGGTTATGGTACCTATAACTATTGTTAATGGGGTTTATTGACCATCAAACATCACTGGGGGGCCCCACATTGTAACCAATCTGCACACGAAAAAGTACATAATTGGGAGCCTCACACACCCGACCCAACTGCCGAACCAAAAAACTTGCAGGGTGAACTAGTTCGGGTGATGTTTTCTTATCAAAATAATAACCAAATAACCTTACATTTCATGTTCTTCGGAAAGTATCTAACGATGACACAATTTGAATTTGATCTTTAAATTCAAAATATGGCAATGTCTTTATCCCATAGTTCGATGGTGCCACATCCCATCTATTGATTGTGAAAAATCCCCCGGTTCGATGATGACAAAGTCATGTCTTATCCCATATAGTTCAATAAGGTTTATCACGGTTTATCCACATATTTTGATGGTTTACCCTCTGGTATTTTAACATAGCTATTGAAAATTGTGATTTATAGGCGATTCACGACAAAAAAACATTGCCATCTACACCATAGCTACGTTAGTTTACCAGAGGTTTAATCCCGTGTTTCTATGTTTTGATGATTTAACCCCATGTTTCTATACATTACCCTCTAGTAAATTAACATAACTATGGAAAATCATCATTTTTAATGGGTTTTTATCAACTATAAATATCTATATATAAATGGTCATTTTCAATAGCTATTTTGATATAACCAGAGGGTACATCCACATAAATCCCATTTAATTCCCATGAAATTCAATTAAATCATCATTTTATCCCATGAAATCACCATGAAATCACCATTTATAGGTGATTTTCCCATATTTTCTTATGGTTTTCTTCACAAAAACGTGGCGTTCGAGTTCGCCCGGTCACCTTGCATGGGGATCATCTGCGTCTCATCCACACCGAAGGTGATATTGGCCACGGTCGCTTCGAAGGAAGCCATTTCCCCTGGCCGGGTCCGGCGAAACACGGGGGAAGTTGGTTGAACATCTGGAGGGTTTCCATAGTAATGGGCTACACCCAATACAAAGTGGGGCCCCCGTTTATGATAGCGTTCAGTTGGTGAACATAACTTCAATTTCACTATGGTTTATGGTACCTATAACATCCTATAACTATTGTTTTCATGGGATTTATTAACCATCAAACATCACTGGGGGTAGCTGGATGGTTGATTTCATGGAAAATCCATCCAGAGATGGATGATTTGGGACCCCCATGACTTGTCTTGTCGGATTTGCTCCAGGACTCAATCCCGATCCCAGGGGTCCCAACGTCTTTTAGAAGCTACTTTTACCTAACCCCCTGGTAAACGTTTACATAGCGAACTGGAAAATCACCATGCTATTAATGGGTAAATCATGGTAAATCCACTATTTCTATCGCCATTTTCAATAGCAAACTGTTAGTTTACCAGAGGGTAACCCTCTAAATCATAGCCCAAACAATAGGGATCCAACATGGGAAGTGTCGGTGAACTTCTAGGCGATTTAACATATTTAACCAGGTGGACCAGCTAGTGGTGAAAAAAATTAAGCCCATACATTTGAAGGTCAATGCAGATCAAATCAAAATCAGTACTAATACTGTGGATGGAAGAAATCCTGCACCAGTTGGGAACTATTAGGTACCAACGAAACTCTGTAAATAATGGGATGATGCTTATCGGATAAACCATCTACCAACTGGTGCAGGATTTCTTCCATCCACTGTAGGATATTACAACTATGGGATAGGATATATATATATATATGGGGATAATAGGATATATTATGATATATTACAGTTGTTACTTCCTTATGGGAATCCTATTCGTTACTTGCATGTGCATCCCACTTTGTAGGTAGTGAAACATATCATAACCCAGTTGTATGTGTGGAATGTACCACCGTTTTTTAATGATTAAAAAGGGGGTTGTAAATCACTTGCCAATAAAAATGCACTCCGAATTACTCAACCACTTGCAGGCGTAGTTTAGGTTACAAATGGGTATACAATACCATGATTATATATCTTGGTAAATTATCATAATTCACTGACCTGAAACTTGCGGCCATTTAGGGATAATTCCCCTGACTAACGATGATTCCAGTGAGGTCACAGTGAGGTCACCATAATTTACCCAGATATATGGTTCTAAAGCCCTATAGCTTGAGGTATAAGCCCTGCCTACAACTATAGTTCCATCTTCACAGAAATAACTGGAACTGTACTTTCAAGTGGGGTTAATCCCATCCCCCCAATATTAACCACCAGAGACCATGCTGGATGTAGTGGATGAAATCACATATTCGTGGGACAATTTATTGGGGGGGTAATATGAACCGGGGATGAGATTATCAACTTTATAGTAGTAGAAAATATGATGGTTTATCACCCATATATTTGTGATAGCTTACTATGATCAAGCATTATCAACTATTACCAGCTTCATTGTCTCCCATGGTGAAGCTGAAGTCAGTGATATTACCATATCAAATTATCAAATACTACCAACTATTACCATTATCAACTATTACCAGCTTCAAATATCATCACAAGTCAGTCAGCTGAAGTCTGCTCTGAAAGCATTCCCGCTAAAACTGATCTACAGTTGTGGCCATATTAGGCCATCTATGGAATGATAAGCCCATAGGCCAATAGCAATGAAAATCATTGGCAAAGGACCAAACAACTTAACTTCATTGTTAGTTTATAAAGCCATGGAATACTATAGTTATATCCATAGTTATTATTCTTATGGTATAATACATAGTTATATCCATGAATACTAATAGTATATACCCATAAACCAACGTAATTATGATTGTAAACCAGTTGTCAAATCCCAATGGTTTCTTGGTGTTCAATGAACATGTTCCTACAATGTGGGGCCCATATAAATTGGTTTATAAACCATAGTGAAATTGGAGTTTGAAACCATAGTCATTATGCTTATAAACCAGTTGTCAATGAGCCGTTGACATGGCCAATCAGCCAGATACCCTGCAAAAAATGGAACAAATTCTTAGCTGGTGAACAGCTCGATCATCCCAGCCAAATACCAAGTCAGACTAGTTAGGATTAGTTTCTACCCATCCAGTTGGTTAACCTAGATATGTCCATCATTATTCCAGCCAGATCTTCACATGGTGAACTGCGAAAAATATGCGATCCAAACTCCGAAGAGATCCAGTTGTCAATAGATTTACCCTCTGGTAATTTAACATAGCTATTGAAAATCACCATTTTTAATGGGAAAATCCACTATTTCTATGGTCATTTTCAATAGCTACGTTAATTACCAGAGGGTAACTTAATATTCCAATTCTTCATCATTAAATATGCTGAAATGAGTGAAATATATCCCAATATATCCCAATGGAACCAATATATCATCATTTACCTCTTGTTAAAGGGGTAAACCTTCAACGCCCTCTTTTTTCATCAGCCAACCAATGGGAATTTGGGACATCTATGCCTCAGATCCAGTTGTCAATGGGACGTTAACATCATAAATCAGAAAGCAAAATCCCATGGAAATCCCCATTTTCCTATGGTTTTCCTATGATTTTCCTATGGTTTAGCTCCGCTTTGTCAATGGGACGTTGACATCCCAGACCTGGTTGGTGGTATACCTACCCCTCTGAAAAATATATGAGTTCGTCAGTTGGGATTATTCTTCCCAACTGAATGGAAACATAATCCAAATGTTTCCAAACCACCAAGCAGTGTATATATATATATAATTATATATATATGGAATATCACCATTTTTAATGGGCAAAGAAAAAATCAAAAATAAAACATGTTCCAAACCACCAACCAGTTTTCCGATGATTTTCCCATGAAAAACCCTCCATTCATAGGCTATTTCCCATTGCACGTTTGATTACCAACCAGAGACCCAGTGGAACCTCCATAGATCAGGCTGCTACTGTGTGCCGTGCCATCGCGGGTGCGCACCACCACGGTGATGGGCCGCGCAAAGTCGGCCCCTTGGAAGCGCCGGGATCTGCTCTATGACCAGTCGGCCCCGTTTTCGATAGCGAAACCACAGGAAAACCATGGGAAAAGCATGGGCATGTCATGGGATTTAGAGTTGATTTATAACTCCAAGAACTATGGTTTAAGGTACAATGTGGGCCCCTAGTTCTAAGTTTTTAAACCCCATGAATACTATAGTTATTTGCGTACCATAAAGCATAGCTATTGGAGTCTGGAGTTATGTGAACCAACTGAACGCGTTATCGTCAACGGGGGCTCCACTTTTTTTGGGGGAAATTCAGGGGACCAAAAATATGGGATTTGCTGGGAATGACATCTGGAAAAAACAGTGCCATTAAGCTATGTCCCTGATTCATTTCATGGACATTAATATACTTACTGGTGCGTTTTACGTAGGGAATGGATGGCTTGCTGGGGGTTGCTGGGATGATTATTGATAGTTATTGTGGATCATTCCCGAAAATTCCCTGCTAAGCACCAGTAAGTACATATATATATATATACCTTGACTCTCCAACGACCCTTAATTTTTGGGGTCTTTCAAGAAAAGTTGCATTTTTTTTCCGAAAGTACTTTTTTTTGAAATCAAGTACTGTTTTTTGCATGTTAGAGATGTTCACTCATGGAGGTACAGCTGAAACTGTGGAAATCAAATAAATGTGCCACATTGCCAACTTGCAACTCATTGTTGCCATTTTGTTTTGGCTGCTTGAAGGTGCAGGAGCAAAGAATTCCAAAGCATTGGTTCTCGTTTACGTGTTTGATGCCATGGTGTCAATCTTCTTTGCTTTGATTTTTGGACGCGCTTTGCTCTTTCATTATTGCACGCATGAGGGTAGGTCTCAACACTCAGTTGCGGACATGCGGGTGCATTGCTCAATTTTGGTGACAACTTGTCCTTGGAAGA
>Ga0126342_10006596_pt1 | contig 20611 bp, 22 predicted proteins | sample Cyp1metagenome_FD_92528 | JGI IMG/M metagenome (GOLD analysis project Ga0126342, IMG submission 92528) | Coral microbial communities from Lord Howe Island, Old Settlement Bay, Australia - Cyphastrea 1 metagenome | ecosystem: Host-associated > Invertebrates > Cnidaria > Coral ...
CTACTTCTACTTCTACTTCTACTTCTACTTCTACTTCTACTTCTACTTCTACTTCTACTTCTACTTCTACTTCTACTTCTACTTCTACTTCTACTTCTACTTCTACTTCTACTCCTACTCCTACTCCTACTCCTACTCCTACTCCTACTCCTACTCCTACTCCTACTCCTACTCCTACTCCTACTCTTACTCTACTCTACTCTACTCTACTCTACTCTACTCTACTCTACTCTACTCTACTACTACTACTACTGCTACTACTACTACTACTACTCTACTACTACTACTACTACTCCTCTACTGCTCTACTGCTCTACTGCTCTACTGCTCTACTGCTCTACTGCTCTACTGCTCTACTGCTCTACTGCTCTACTGCTCTACTACTCTACTACTCTACTACTCTACTACTCTACTACTCTACTACTCTACTACTCTACTACTCTACTACTCTACTACTCTACTACTCTACTACTCTACTACTCCACTACTCTACTACTCTACTAGTCTACTACTCTACTACTCCACTACTCTACTACTCTACTACTCTACTAGTCTACTACTCTACTACTCTACTACTTCTACTTCTACTTCTCCTTCTACTCCTCCTTCTACTTCTACTTCTACTTCTACTTCTACTTCTCCTCCTACTTCTCCTTCTACTTCTCCTTCTCCTTCTACTTCTACCTCTACTTCTACCTCTACTTCTACTTCTACTTCTTCTACTACTACTTCTACTTCTACTACTACTACTACTACTTCTTCTTCTACTTCTACTTCTACTTCTTCTACTTCTACTTCTACTTCTACTTCTACTTCTATCATCAACATCATCATCATCATCATCACCACCACCACCAACAACAACAACAACATCTACTTATCATTGTTATGTTGTGAACATACTATTCTTACATATTCTTACAGTGTATAGTATAAATGTATAACTACATTTGTTGGACGTTGTTGCACGTCAATGACAGCAGGCTGAAGAAGTGGCATTGTCATCAGATTTTCCCTCTGGGGATCGCTGCACCTAGTTCCTTTGAATCTTGTTTTCGTGAGTTTCCAAACAGACAGTCGCAGACATGTCTGATGTTGACAAAGGCAACAGAGAATGGATCGCCAAGTTCAAAAGGTGCCCTAAAAATGGTTTCAACTACCACAATCTAACTATGTACGTTCATGTGAAACACATCAGGAAACTACTCTCAGACTCGAAGGGCAAACGAAGCACATATCTTTCCGGAAACTCGGACTGAAGTCTTGGCACACAGTCGAAGGTCTGTTTACGAGTGCTACCCAGGCCTAGAGAAAACAAATCAGCTGCGCGAGCAATGCTTCTGTCGGAGCCCAGTGTAAACTCAACAGCTGTTGACATGCACTCAAGTGTGGCTGAACGCTGGATGTGTGGCATTTTTCCATCCTTTCTCCAGGCAGTTAGCTGAAGTTTCCATCGGCATCGGCTGATCCCTTCTTCCCATGGCGCGTTTCTCCCAGCGCCGTGGACGGCTCGGGGCTTTGGCGCTGGCCATGTTCTGCGGCTCCCTGTGCTTCGTCCCAGCTCCCGGCCGCGAGCGAAGCCTGCGAAGCGAGGCAGAGGCCGGGGAACCAACGGAACCATCCGGGGCCCAAGGCTGGATTCTCCAACATCCATCTACTGGTATGATCTGGTACAAGTCTACATGGTTTTAAACTGATTTAAATGGCAAATGTATAATTCTATTTTCATCCATTGCACATTGCTAAAGGATGTGAATGGCTTTCCAATTTCGGCAGGGTTCACCTGATCCAGTGAGAACGGCTGAGGTGGCATCAGCAGCCGTGGCGTTGGCAGCTTTGACGCCATCTGAGGCTTGGGCCAAGGGCGGTCAGTGGGGGCCATTGGAAGGCAAGGCTTCGAGCCACTCGGCAGCGGTTGAAAAGAGCCAAAGTATGATAGGTTTTCAAAGATTCCTTGAGGTTTGGGGTATTTTTTTGAGATTTGCTGTTCACCAGGGTCCCAGGATTTGGACCAATCAAGAGATGATTGGTGATCAGAAAAAACATCTTGAGGCTTGGTTCATCCCACCGCCATGTCCTTGTTTTTCTTCACCATGCTGTACACGGGCTTCCTGGGCTGGCAGTGGCGTCAAACCCGCACCCTTGGCGCTGACATCAGCAACCTCCGAAAGCAGCTGCCCAAGGTGGCTCACGATTTTGTCGGTCAGGGGCTTCAACCCCTGGGGATCCCTGTTTCTAATTAAAACAATTTAAACAATTTTAAACATAAGTCATCATAAGTCATTAAGTCCCAAAGAAAAGGCTGAAGATCGTAATCCTGCAGGACCTTGGGGCGTGCTTATCTTGTCCTTGTAGCGCCTTGATCCTGACAGGATGAGGAGGAGGAGTCCGCAGCAACCAAATCCTTGAAGGAGCAGATCAGCCAACTGGATGCTGAGAGGAAGGAGATGGTGAAAGAGGGCACCTTGGCTTAAAAAGATAGAGGATCAGGTCGCCAGAAACGGACTCCGTATTCTCTTGCTAGATTAAGCGGCTCCAATGATGGACTCACAGAACGATGGTTGAATTTCATTCCAGCATGTTTGATAGGCTGAAGCAGCCCTGTTCACCACTTTTTGCAGGAGGGATCCAAATACCTCAAATGTTGAGATGATTGTCTCATCCTACTTGCAGACAAAATGCCAACGTGCGTTGAATTTGCATCAAAAAACACTTTGCTGGTGGCATTTTCTCCTCAGAGCCCACAGGCTACAAGGACAAGCACCACACTCTCAGCTCCATCATTCTCGGCGGCAACTTGGCATGACGGTCATTGGTTGTATGAATGCAACATAGTGCAACCGTGTCATGCCGCCCTACTGGGAAGAGTGTGAACCCTGATGATTTTTTGGGGGCTTTGAAACGTCAACAATGTGTGAAAGCCAACGGACTCTGCTCAGAGGTGGTATTTTCTTCACCACCTATGGAGTCTTCAACACCTGGCTGCTTGGACAATTCGGGTGAAGAACTCGCCGCTGTAATTGCTTCATAACATTCACTTACCTTCATTTGACTTGCACATGACATTCATGCTATTTCATGCTGCATGACATTCATCTTACTTCATGCACCCGTTGGTCGCATGGGGCATGGATGGCATGGGGCGACGCTACTGCTACAGCTGCTACAGGTTCCGAGCAGAGAAGCTGTTTCCGGGTCCACATTTGTTCGCCGGCGCGGCCATCGTGGTGATCTGGGCCGTCTCTGCAGCCATGGTGCCATTCATGGAGAAAGGCCCGGTGGACGGGATGGACGGGATGGACGGGATGGACGGGACGGGGATGGACAGCCATTGCGATCACACACACCCTTGAGAGATGGCATCCCAATGGGGAACTCAGTGCACTTGTCACATCTTGTCACTATCAACAAATATGTTCATGATTGTTCATGATGTTCAATGAATGAGATGTTGATTTTGTTTGAAGAGTATGAAGAGCAGGATAGAGAGGTTTTCTGCCTGATTTGTTTCCTGTGATCAGAGGCTCAAATGGTAAGGCGATGGTTTGCGCGGGGCCGTGGCGGGACCAACTTTTTCCCTCTTGTAAGTGTGCTAAAGTACTCTGTACCCAAGAAGCAGGGAGTTCCCAGACAGGGAAGGCATAGGGAAGTGTCATCAGACCTCTTCCATGCAGGAAACGAGTCGGCAAGAACTGCGCACATTGCCCTGAATGGAGTCAACGTGCTGTTGTTCGCATGGCAGCTGCCTACTGGCTTTGAGATTGCGCAGAAGGTTTGGGGGCTTGACATTCCCTGGGTATAGTTGCGAACCTTGGTCAACTTGATCATGCTGCACCTGATTTTCGAGATGAGACAGATGCCAATCGAGCAAATATCTTTCATTATCTTTCTATATCTTCTTTTAGCTTCATGTTCAATTCAAATGTGCCATATGCCGCGATGCTCTCTGCATCCATTGAATCCATTGACCATGAACATCCAGCGAGATGAGGGTCACATCAAACATCACCTCGCACAATTTTCAGCGTAAATTTTCTGCGTGGATTTTCTTGTCCACATCGCAGGCTTGTGAAAAAAACTTGGTTGAGTCAACTTTCATCCTATGGAAGGACAATGAAGGACATATTTGTTAGATTTTGTTAGTAACTTTTGCTTGAAAAGTAGTAAGTGTTACTTTGTTAGGCATTCAGGAGAACTTAAATGAGAGTCCTGCGAATCCGTACATGAAACTGTCTCGAACAACCAATTCCTGTGCCGAACAGTGAAAGCGACAGAAAAGCGTGGAGTGGTACTTTGAGTCACTTTGAGTATCTTTGGGGAACAGAAATTCAAATTTGCTTGCTGATTAATTTTGGGTGCACCAGATATATCTTGATGGCGAGCCAAGCATTATTGGACTGACCTTGGACCTCAGCTCCCAGACCAAAGCAGGCCAGCCTCGCCTCCCAAATCGGGGAGATACCATGGGATGATAATTGGATGTACAGCATCCAACAATCAACATGAATCAACATCAACCAGCATCAATCACCAACCATAATTATTCAACTTTGGCCAATCAATAATTCAACCAACCACATTCAACCAACTATATGATTTTTCAATATTTTTGATTCCCAACAACCAAGTATATTCCACAACCATTTCCAACTAACCCAACTGTATGATCAATAATGATCTGTATGTATATCATATAGATTCATATAGTATATCTGTATGTTATTTAGCCAACTCCCTTCAACTCCCTTCAACCATATTACCAAACACCAATAGACACCATCCACATAGCAGACATAGCATAGCCACTGAGTCAGCCATGAGCGTTTCGCCCAGCTCCGTGCCCCGGGTCGCCACTGCCGTGCCGGCGCCGCCGGTGCCGCACACGGCCCGGGGCCCGGGCGAACGACCGATGGCGTATGTCCTGCGGTCGCCGCGGCTGAATACACAGCTGCCTGGCTGTCGTGGGATTTTAATGGGATTTTAATGGGATTTGATGGGATCCGACAAAATCCCATCAGATAAGATACACCGACACCCTGGACAAACTCCTTCGACAAACTTGGAGGATTTTTGATTTTTAATTTGCCGATGTTCGATTTTGGATATGCCACTGACATGCCACTGGGCACCTTCTCAGCTCTGAGGCAGGTCATTTTTTGGCCAACAGTGCAGACAGTTCAGAATCTTCCGGTGCCCAGCCCAAATGGTGTGAGCCCGCGACAAATCTCCAGCGCAGGCACGTCTCCAAGTGCACTGGGCTAATGCGCTGAATTCCGCTCAGTGTGAGGTAAAGTCTATGGGAAAACAATGGAAAACACACTTCATGGGGTTTCAAAGCATTGCATGTCATGACGCCTTTGATATTTAAATCATGCCTATCATGCCTATCATGCCTTCGGTCTGACCATCCTTGCAGGTGATCCTTTGCGTTTTTTGGGGTCTGGCTATCCACCCAGACAGATGCTCGCTGCGCGGAAAGGTGGGGATTGGGGCAGTTCTGGTACGATGGGAGGATTGTGTACCAGATGTGCAGCAAACAAGAGTCGACTACGCGAAGCAAACAATGGGTGCCCTGAGATAAACAACCATGGCAAGACATCAATCTCATCAAAATCAAGAACTAGCATGAATTTGCAGCTTTCTTTAACTGTACCATTCAAATCTATTGAACCTGACTCTGCAGGAGCTGATGGAGCCGTTGAGGATGCGGTGAGCAGCTACATTCCAGCCGAGGCCACCAAGTGTTTTTGGACATCCAGTCATCCCGAGATGGAAGGTGGACAGAAGGGAAACAGATGGAAAGAGAAGAAAACAGAAGCATTTGAGAACGAAGTAGCAGAAAACAAGTAGCACATAGTAATGACATAGTAGCACTATATTTGTCACGATGTTGTGGAACATTTTGATACATTTTGCAGGTCAACCGATATCAGCTGATCAACATCCATCGACATGTTTCATTTGTTCCCGGAGATCCTCACCCGCGCGAGGTGAATTGCATGAGACCGCTGACCACCAAGGTCTTTGGTCCGCCAAAGGTGATTGCCCGACCTATCGTGCAGGAAGGGGGAATGGGATATGGGATCCAGGATGATCCAGGGGTCTGGTGGTATCTCCTGCTGAGATCCCCTTGCAGTGAATGCGAACCTTCTGCAAGGGGCAGGTCTAATTTCAAGACACTGCTTGAAGCGCCATTTCAATGAAAGGAATGCTAGTGGAAGAGAAGTGAAATTAGTTTGACATAGGTTAAGAGTTTGTGTCTATTATTTTCTACATGTTGTGCACCAGGATCCGAAGCGCAGCAACCCCATCATACGAAGCTTCAGTGGAGTTGTTGCGAAGGACGCAGTGGACAGCTGGAAGATTTTGGACGAGTTAGATTTATCATCCAATGCAATATCGATATCAATCAATGCTTTTGGGTGCCATAGCCGTGTCATTTTCATCGCTGGGAGTACTGAAGTGATCTGGAGGAAGTAGCCGAGTCCCCACGAGCTGACGCCTCACCAGGCGCTGACGGGAGAGGTTGTGGGTCAATACATGTCAACACCTTTGGAACATCAACATATCCACCATATTCCACCATTGGGATGCTGGGAAATCCCAAGACCATCCAGGAACCAAAGTGTCTATGAGATCTATGAGACTCTCAGACTCAAAGGGCCCAGGATTTAGTCTTGCACCACGTGGTCATTGAATGTTCCTTCACTTGTGATATCTTGTGATTGTCTTCGGAATTGGATCCTAGCGATTCTTGTATTTGGGTAGATTTCCCCGGAGGGCCTTCTAAAACTATACAATTTTGATCAATTTTGGAGGTATACCGGTATACCGTATACACCATTTTCAGACAGACCCATTTCTCACCCATTTCTGCATGTATTGTATCGCCTCATCAGGAGCCGAAGCCCCTGCCGCCAGCGCTGCCACCACCACCCCAGCCACGCCAGCCACGCCCAGCACACCAGCCATGGCAGCCATGGTGGCCAGGCCCAGTGCGCCTGCTGCGCCTGCTGCGCCTGCTGCGCCCGCCATGGTGGTTGCGCCCAGCAGCAGTCCCTCGGTGCCTGGGGTGCCAGCCGTCGTGGCGAATCTGGCGAATCTGGCGAATCCTGAAGCCATGAAGGTTTCCAAATCCATGCCCCCAACGAAAGTCATGGAGTCGCCACCGATCTCAGTGCACCAGGATTCAGGGATTCTTGGGGGATTCGGGGACAATGGATGATGAAACACGACGAACGTGTACAAACATGGTCTTGGCTTTTCTTGTTCTGAGTAGTTTGTGATCATGTACTGCAGGAGCCGATTCGACTTCGTTGGCCGATAGGCCAGGGCCTCGGTGTTTCCTTGTAAGGGGGGTTGGATCTCCAAACTCAAGGCTGATGGGATCAAGTGGGACAGTTCGAATCTGGTTCCATGCTTTCGTACAATTCCGTCACCTTGCCCAGGACTATCAAGTTTATGTAGTGTATGATTCATAGTCGTTATAGTAGTGTCTGTGCATGTGCTTTATTATGCGTGTCTAATTGAACATCTGGATGGGAATCATGGAACACTCTCACAAGGCTCTTCGACGCCAACTTCGTCAACACCTTCAGTGCTGGTGTGGCAACTTGAAAGCAAAGTCTCGCTGTGAGATGGGAATGTCTTGAAATGTCTTAAAGGCATTAGCGTCAATGCCCAATTTTTGCTGGAAATGGAGCCCACCATAAATCATAGCCTACCCATTTTCAGGTCGCCATGCCAAGCCCGATGCTGAGGCACGGCTATGCCAGCAGTCGGCAGGGCACTGCTGTGGTGCCTTCGCCGAAACTGCAGACGCGGAGGGTAGCCTTGGGAAGCCCCGAGGGAAGCCCTACGGCATCTGAACCCAAGGAAGGCTCAACGGAAGGGCCGAAGGATGTCCCCAAGGATGGCGCCAATGGAAGTGGGCTTAAAGAAGGGCTCAATGGGACCATTGGGACCACTGCGACCTTCAGCACTGGCACACCTATCACCACTCCTAGGGAGCTGGCTGATAGGTTTATGGCTGGGACCTATACGCCACCACCACCTCACTTCCAGATGTTTCGGAGCACCAGCACTCAGCCCAGCGACATGAGACCGACATCTCCTCATGGAAGGCTTGGAGTGACTGTCAGGACTGGCTCAGCGGAAGGTTGAAAGATGTTGCTGGAACCTTCTAGACTTTTCCACTTTGAATGATCAACAACTATACGTAATTATACAAACTGATATAATTAATGCCAACATGCATAAATAATAGCATCACTATAGATATGCAGATAGATGAGATGAGACCAATATCATAATATTGGATGGATAGATCATGATAGATCCAGGATGTCTCGTGGTGCCAATAGCACCAATTTTACACAATGATCGCGGCTTCGCCGCGGCCGCAGCAGGAACCTCTCACCACAGACGCGTGGCGCTGGGGGCGCTCTGATTTCGCCTTCGCCCCTGTCGTTCTCCTCTCGGCAGCCGCCGGTTCCCAGGTCGGGTTGCCGGGTTGCCATGAGTTGGACTGGGGCCCTGGGGCTGGACTGGTGGGGTTCATCAGTTCATCTCAAAACTGGGGGATGCCCCAATTTATGGTAATTCTATGGTAATTCTATGGTAATTCTATGGTAATTCTATGGTAATTCTATGATATTCTTCTTGGGAATATGCTTAACTATGGGGAAATGGGATGACGTGGGAACATGATGGTCAACCATGCCAAGCATGTGATTTTGGGGTGCTAGATTTCTCGGCAAACCCTGATGGCTTCGCAGGCCCAAGTATTGATGCCAAATGACGCCATAGAAGGGTCCCTATAGAGATACGATGAGATACGGGCAAGAGTTGTACTAGTGACATACTAATGACTAGTGGCAAAATATGGAACAAAAACGGAACATCATAGGGAATCAATCTCTATCGCAAGGGCAACCCCGAGTTTTGAAGGGGGCCACAAGAACGGAAGATGACACTGGATTTCCATCCAAAATCGACCGTCAATCACGGAAGCTAGCTTCTGCTAGCTGGAGCCCCTCTTCCTTTAGCATGCTTTCCCAAGGTATTGACAAAAACTGGAGTCGCCACTCACATATCTCACATGAAACTTCACAGTTAACTACTCACCCTTCCTCCCCCCACCTGTTTTTTTTGGAAGCACTTTTGCTCTGGCTCAATCCCCACCCTGGGACATCGTCACCATATCGTCGCCATCGGCATCATCAGCTTTATTAAAGTTGCTCTCGACCTCGTATTGGCCTCAAGTTGGTATAGTGTGGTATAGTTGCTTGTCTATTTGTATCAATTGATATCCAATTTATCATTGTATCAATTGATATCCAATTTATCAGTATTATCAATTTGAGATTGATGGTCGAAGGTCGGTGTGTTTTCCCGTTAAAGGGGATAGTCATCCCCCTCAGTAGGGATTGATTATTGATATATTTGTACCCATTATATAAGGATCCCTGCTATAGGATGGATGACCATAGCGCTATACGATTTGACCATGGCACATATGATTTCACATCCAATTTAGGGTTGAGTATGGTTGAGTTATCTGATTTTGCTTAGCGTTTTGGGTGCATCTCCAAGTTGGTTGGCTTGCCAGGAGATCTGGCTCCCCTTTGAGCTCCAAGGCGACACAGACCAAAATTAAGCGGTTCTTTGTCCGTTTGTTTTTCCAAAATTGGAAGAGTTCAAAGTCCAAGTTCCTGTGCCTTTTTGGGCAGTTCTTCGATTTCCATCGATTTCCCATTTTGTGAAGCCATGCCAGATTTTGTGACGAAATCAGCAGTTCCCAGTTCGGTCACTGAGGCGTTGGCTGATCTTCATTCGGCTCCCACGACCGTTGCTTCGCCAATGACGCGACAACGAACCCTGCCTGGGAACCTGCAGCCTGAAAGGACGGGACTCGCATCATTGAAAACAGCAACTCGAAAGGGTGACTCATGTTAGCGGACATTGGTTGTATATGGTTGTATGTTGTATTTCTTGATCATTTGATGATCTAAACATGATTTGAGTCCAGCACCTTGGGGGCAGGTCTGCCACGAAGATCTTGACCGCTCCCGTTGCGCCGTCGTTGGAGGTGCGAACATCTGGTGCCGGGGAATTCTGCCTGCAGAGAACGGAGATAGCCGTGTTCTTGGCTATAGATTGTATAATCTGCACCTCTAGCCTATTGTATACATACATAAATAGATAAATAAATAAATATTTAAATAAATAAATTAATACATGAATAAATAATTAAACAAATAAATAAATATTATATAGTTATGTTATAGTTATATGATATCTTTATCTATCGCTATATGAGAAGAAAGCCAGCATGTGACTGTCTGTGAAGTTTGCCTGGTCTGTCTGGTCCGCTGAAGAGCTGTCCTGTCCAGGGCGAATGTTGGGCCAAAGATCCCATGCAAAAGGGGTCGACTTAAATTTGGTTCTTCAACCTCCGAGTTGTTGGGTAAGAGACCTTCAGCCGTTGACATCAATCCATGATAATCCATGATTTTTCTTTGTTCATTATTCCTTCTCATTGTGTGCCAATGGTATTCCCGCGAGTCATGGTCAGGTGCAAGCCTCACGTTCGCATGGAAACCCAGTGGTGGAAATCCAATTGGATCAGATCTTAAGGCCATTTTGCCATTTAAGGCCCCCAAACCCATTTGGATCAGCAAGAACTTGAAACTTGTCACATCTTGTCAGCGAAACATCCAACTTTAGGATTGATCATTGACACGAGACACGGTTTGCTGCGCACGTCCGCCCCCGTGACTCTCGTGTGAGAACATCTTTTCGTAAGGGCAAGATATCAGGACATACTTTCGAAATGCACTTCCAGAACTTCGTTGTCACTTCGTTCTACCAGGAGGTTCTTCTGTGAGCGTTACCAGCAAGTGCATTACAAGTGCCCTATATAGAAGTGTTTCACAAGCAAAGTCCATGCGTCACATGTTTTGGGCGCCTCTACAGCAATCTTGCAATGCACTCAGGTCTGTCGCACCAGAGCTGACCTCTGACAAGTTGTGTTCTCAGGGTGTCCAGGATTGACGGGAGTGTAAGGCCCGGAGTCTTAGGGGAACCCCAAAACGAATGGGAAATATGATGAAATATGACTTTTTGCTCTGAGCCTCATAGCAAACAGTGACAATTCATGACAATTCCATTTTATGACAGTAGACAGTATGCTACCGATGCTACCAACATCAATATCAATAATTAACCATTATGTAACTTACGCTCCCACAATATGTTTGAAAATAGGGGTTGCCCCAACTCCAGCGGTTTATCCTCATTTAAGCACCAATAAATCGGCCCAAATATCATATTGAGTTGTTGTCAGTTGTATCCCATTATATGATATTATTACTATATATATCCCATTATGATTGGTCCAATCCAATTTCTTTTGGTGCACATCCCATAAGTTGGTTTTCAAATCACCATCTTGTTGGTGAAATCTCAATTTTGTGGTAAGACGATAGATTACTCATATAACCAATATCACCATGAATTGGTCGGTTTAGTATTTTTTGCCGGAGGTAAATCCCATATGGGGGTTCTTAAAATGGTGGACCCACACAACCATGGGTTTCATTACTACGATGGTATATATAATGATTTGGATGATTTGTGGAGTGTCACCATTTCAAGAAACTCCTATAGAATCAGCTCATATCAAGCCTTAATGATTGGTTACGCAGTGCTCATCATATGGAGGTTTCCAAAGTCAAATAGCTGGATGGTTTCATGGAAAATCCCATGAGAACTGGGGGTACCCCCGTGACTTAGCCTTTGGTAATTCTAACATAGCTACTGGAAATGGCCATACTGGTAGTTGATTTATGTTGATTTATCTATTAAACGTGGTTGTGAAACATAGCTATGCGGCTATGCGAGTTTAGCAGCAAGAAACGTCCATTCCAATCATTCCATATATCCCAATGAGATTGGGGGGGTATCGCCACTGGAAGAAGTAGCCATCCAAGGCCTCCGGCCCGGGCCGTTGGCGAGGGCCGCGCCAGTGAGATTCATCGTCGACGCTGGCGGCGTCCCTCCAACCCGGCGCGGCTGGGAGTTCCGCAGGAATTTTCTTCTTCTCAATAAAACAATGTGATCCCCATCATTCATGGGCATTTAACCATCATAATTTCACCATCATAATTCATAAAATGGCGATTTTTATTGGAATTTACAATGGGATGAAGCAACTAACATCCTGGTGACTTCGGGGAAAGCGACCCAGTTACATCCACTCCTCGTCGTGCTGATCCAGTGCTGCAAGGCGATACCACATCGCCCAACAGAGGCGCCTGGTACCTCCCATCATGATGGCGAGACTCTCAGCTCTGCTGAAGAGCTATGTCCTTATGACTTCTTTGTATATTGATTATATGATAGTATATGATATACATGATACAATATATATATAGATAGATAGATTAGATAGATAGATAGATAGATAGATAGATAGATCAGATAGATAGATAGATCAGATAGATAGATAGATCAGATCAGATCAGATCAGATCAGATCAGATCGATCGATCGATCGATCGATCGATCGATAGATAGATAGATAGATAGATAGATAGATAGATATTATGATATACCATATAAATATAATCAATATATGATTAGAATTAGATATATAGTCTAGTATAAATGTATCTATACATTAAACACATGCTCATTCAGGTGGTTGGGGTGTTGACCTCTTGGGCGCTGCAATTTGTCCCTTATTTCTGTTCAAGCCAGTGCAAACTGCAGGGTGCCACAGGGTCTTGTGACTTGGCGCATGGCCAAGGCAGTGACTTTACCCCAGCTGTCATGAGGCAAGAGCCTCGGGGTACAAAGGGAAATGCTCTTCAGCATTTCCGAGATTGGATTTCAGCCATATTTCAGCCTATGCCTTCATGATTTCTATTGATTTCTGCAGTACTTCCACTATGGGCGCCAAGAGCTGAGTTGTCACCTTCGCCGAGGCTGCAAGAGAAACTCGGCTACCTCGCTGAAGAGGTGGGACTGCATTCCACATCATTCCACTGATTTTGGACACTTGTTGGAGAAGAGAAAGTCTGTAGAATCATACCCTCCAATTTCGAACCAGTTTGTTCCCAGCACAATGTGGAAGCCCTTTTACAACGTTTATAAGTAGACTCAAATGCCCTCAAAGACATGTCAACCCTGACCTGGTGTTTGGTTGAGGGAACTGTCTCCCTTTGAGGGCGCACAGGCTTGGCCGGGACTTGCATATTACACAGCAGTTGCAGCGCATGCTGGAGCAACTGTGGGTCTTCTATTTGTTACATTGAAAAATAGCAAGACAGTTTTTGGCATAAATAACTGGTGAGTATGAACAAGAAACATTGAATGCTGGTGGGCTGTAGTTGCAACCTTGAGAGTTCACGTGGATCCTTTTTGACCGATACAATTGTTCAGGTTCACGTCAGATTTGCAGTGCCAAGCAAGCTGGTGAAACTGGTGAGACACCTGCATCATTCCCAGTTGCAAGGCCGAAACAGAACTCAGTGAAGCCAAAGCTCAGCGGTGACAAAGACACTTCACTGTTCAGCAATGGCTGCGTTTGATGTTTGAAGACGGGTTGTCTCAAAGGGTACCTCAAGATTCTGAATCATCTGAATCATCATTTTCCAGACTAAAACTAGCATTTCATACAGATCCGACAGATCCATATCTCGGAACAGAGATGGGCAAAAAGGATGTTGCAAAGGGTGCAAAGGGCCACCCTGGCAACACACATCCCAGTTGAGCGACCTGTCAATGCCGTCAGTTTGAAAAAGGGCAGTGTGGGCAGTGAACTCGGTGGCGTTTGTTGATCGAAGCAAGTTCTACAGTCGGCACCCATCACCGTTTGAACCTCGTCCTTTTCGAAGGTGACATTTTAAACACCTAGGGGAGCCAGGGCGCGCAAGGTGTTTCTCAGGTAAGAATGGAGTCGAGTCGATGCTTGTGAGTCTCGGAGGCTGCCTCTTTGAGGCATTCCTTCAGGAAACTTCAACGAACGAAATGACATGATTCGAACTGCTTTTCGAGCGGCGATCATCGCCACAGCGCAGCCAGTTCCCATTTTTTAAAGATGCTGCGTCCAGCAATCCGGCAGTAATCTTGCACTTTGACTTTGACGCGCCATTTCTTCAACGTCCATTGCAACGATGAAACAAGCCAGGCGTCAAAACACGCCCTTGTCGCACACCTGCAGTATGAACACATGGGGAATGTTTTCAGGATTCGCTCGGATTGCACGATGTTGGTCACGATAGGAGAATTGCGACAACCAAATCATATGTTCCGAAACATTCGCGTCCGCAACTTCCACATCGGCAAATGACATGACCAAACTCTTTCGACAAGTCCATGCCAAACTGACAACCCAAACTCGCGCGGAACATTCTCAACGTTTAAGCGCATCCCAACTTTTTGTGGCCAAGAGTTTTTCCCGAGAGCGTCTGAGCGAAGGGTTCTTCTAAAAGTGGAGGTCTGCTATACATCTTAACATGTTCACATCTTCACATCTTCACATGTTCACATACTCACATCTTCTCATCTTCACATCTTCTTACCTATTCACATACTCACATCTTCACATCTTCACATCTTCTCATCTTCACATCTTCACATCTCCTCATCTTCACATCTTCACATCCTCACATCATCACATCTGCACATCTTCGCACATTTCTCTCTCTCTCTCTCTCGCTGTTCACATCTTCACATCTTCACATCTTCCCATCTTCACATCTTCTTACCTTCACATACTCACATCTTCACATCTTCTTACCTTCGCATACTCACATCTTCACATCTTCACATCTTCACATCTTCTCTGTCTCTGTCTCTCTGTCTCTCTGTCTCTCTGTCTCTCTGTCTCTCTGTCTCTCTCTCTCTCTCTTTCCTTTTTTTTCTTTTCTCTTAAGCCCGCAGGCAGTGCCGACGAGGCGCGACGATATGGTCACTTTTTCGCACGAACTGAGGTTCAAGTGTTAAAAATTGAGGGTTTTTTGCGAGTTCGGTTGGTCCGGCGGCAACCCTTTCTCACGAAACGAGGTTCGAGTGTCAAAAATTGAGGGTTTCTTGCGAGTTTGGTTGGTCCGGCGACCCTTGCGCATGAAACGAGGTTCGAGTGTCAAAAATTAAAGGTTTTTGCGCGTTTCGTTGGTCCGGCGGCAACCGTTTGGCGCGAAAGGAGGTTCGAACGTCAAAAACTGAGGGTTTTTTTCCGACTTTGGTTTGTCCGGCAGCAACCTTTTCACACGAAATGATGTTTGAGTGTCAAAAATTAAGAGTTTTTTTTTGGTGAGTTTGGTTGGTACGGATGCAACCCCTTCGAACGAAATGACGCTTGAGATCCCCCGAAGGATTTCCACTCCATTGTCAGGACCCCCGGGGGGTCCGCCAAAACCATTTTTTTGAACAGCCTAAGTGCCTGCACGGATATGCAATTACAGGTTCCTGATTTTGGAGAGGGAACATGTTGTAGTTGGCTGAAACTGTAGGTTCCTCATTCTGTAGAGGTTTTGGGGTGTGTCACCATTCATGTGCATAAATATATACGAAACTGTTTGATGAATGGGGGAGCGTGAGTTGAAGTAACTCTCACCTGAAAGGGGGTAGGAAGTCTGGTTGAGTGTGGTTAGCTGAAGTAGCGAAACTGCATACCCCTCATGGTGGAAAAGGCTCTTGATTGTGCACTTCACCTAAGCACTTCGCACTCGTATCCGAAACAGCTATGGGAAAACAATCTCTTCTTGAGAGAAGTCCTGGGTAATCCGGTCATCCCGGGCGCTCCTTGCTTGCGCTGTGACGAGTGGGGTTTGCCTGACATGGGAGTCTCGAAGCGCATCTGAATGCGATGTGCATTCTTGCAAAATGTATTGCAGAAGTTGCACATTGCACCCATGGCACTGGGTAGGACCATTGGCATCCTCACGATCAAAAGGTGCGATCCGGTTAGGCGAGTCACAGGCATGCTTGGCAGAGTGGAGTGTAAGAGACAAGAAACTGTTTGATGAACATCATGTTTCTTTGTCACGTCAGTCCAGAGGGAGTGCACGAGAAACGATCTTGATGAGATGCAAGCAAGTGCACGGACGGCTCTGTCAAACTCAAAGCGGCGGGGGCGTGGGTGAGTCTGAGTTGAAGTAACTCTCACCTGCCCCCTCTCCTCATCCCAGTGAGAGTTCTTCCCGTCAGGCACCCAGCAGATGTTGCACCCCTACCATTCGGCAGGCGGGGTTTGCCTGACATGGGAGTCTCGAAGCGTATCTGAATGTGATGTGCATTCTTGCAAAGTGTATTGCAGAAGTTGCACCCATGGCACTGGGTAGGACCACCGGCATCCAATCCGGTTGGGCAAGTCACAGGCATGCTTGGCAGAGTGGAGTGTAAGAGACAATTCACAAAAACTGGAAATGTGGAACTGGAATTGCGTCTGCAAAATATATTTTTGTAAAATTTTGGGGTTTTCGGAGGAGACCAAGGTTCTTTCACATCATCCCTCTACAACATTGACCTTTAGATTTTTAAAGGTTTTCTTTGTCAGTGGTTCTGTAAATCACAAAAGTAGTGCCCAAAAAAGGGGGGTAGATTTGTGGCAGCTTCCTCATTCTGTAGAGGTCCGTCAACACAATTTTTTTTTGGACAGCCTAAGTGCCTGCAAGGATATGCAATTACAGGTTCCTGATCTTGGAGAGGGAACATGTTGTAGTTGGCTGAAACTGTAGGTTCCTACAGTTCCTCATTCTGTAGAGGTTTTGGGGGTGTGTCACCATTCATGTGCATAAATATTTACAAATTAGATTAATTTCAGAAAAATTGGATATGTGGAACAGGAATTGCCTCTACAAAATATTTTTTTTATAAATTTTCAGGGTTTTCAGGGGAGACAAAGTTCTTTCACATCATCCCTCTCCAAACTGGATCTTTTGTATTTTTGAGGGTTTGCTTTGTTCCAAGTAGCAATTCTGCTGAAATGTCTCCTCATGTCAAGTTCCCCACTTTGTAGCGGCCAGGGGTTCTGAAAATCACAAAAAAGTAATGCACAAAAAAAAGGGTTGGGCGCGTTGATTTTGTAGAGAAAACCTCTTGCTAGATTTATGGCAGACTCGTGTTTTTTTAAGAGGTTTGGCCTCAAAAGCGAGATTTTGCTGTACAAAATGGGAACGCCCAACACCCCCAGGTCATTTTTTGAGGGTGTTGCTTGAGTGTCTAAAACTGAGTTTTTTTTTTTTTTTGTGCAAGCTGCTTCGTATGGTGGTCGGAGCTCCGGGCAATCTGGATGGGTCGCATCCCTGGCACGAGATTTTGCACGAGTGGAACATGAAGGCTCAAACAATCGTAGGTGAACATCAGGTGAATTTATGGTCACACCGTTTTTTAGATCATATTGGCAATTTGGATTGTACATTGAGTGCTAATTTACCTCCAGAAAGGTGGATCCAAAGAGCCCGCATTGGAAACCTGCCGGTGCACGCGTTGCAGGACATCCTCGACATGACTGGACATCAAAATGTCAATCGTACGCCAGGCATCGCCAGACGGATGGCGGATGATTGGTACACGCAGGCATCCAACACGGAATTGTGGACACACTTGACGGACGATTTCGTTTTTTTTCTCCCTCTTCCGGCCGGACCCAATGAAGAACAGTGAACACTTTGTAGGAAATCTTCACAAATTCTTTCCAAATTCCTGTGCCCAATACGGGCTTCCCACAGGCATGCAGTATGAACGTGAACTTTTAAGTTTTAAGGGATCAAAAAAAACATACTGCTCTGGTGCAGTGTTTTAACCCTTAATGCAATTTTTAAATTTTGCGGTCCTCGAGCCTCCCGGTCCTTCAGTCCTCTCCCTGGGTCGTCTGGTGACAATAGTTTTTTAGTTGCCGGCCATCCCGGCCACGGCACGGCCACGGCCACGGCCACGGCCACCCGGGGCCACCCGGCCACGACCACGGCCACCCGGCCACGCGGCCACGGCCACCCGGCCACGACCGGCCAGTGCCATCCATGCACGAAAAAAATCTATCCTACTCCTGGTCCCTTGGTCCTCTGGCCCCTTGGTCTTTTAGTCCCTTGGTCCTCTGGTCCCTTGGTCCTCTGGTCCCTTGGTCCTCCGGTCCCTTGGTCCTCTGGTCTTCTGGTCCTTTGGTCCTTTTGTGTTTTGGTGGCGCTTCGTGCCGTACAACATTTTGAAGACAAAACCCTTAATTCAACCAAACATAAAAAAATCAGCCTCAATAACCCCTAAAATGTAACCCAAACCAAAGAAAGTGTTAAACGAATCCTAGTATCTGTTCTTATCAGTGTGACAACTGATATGTCTCCAACTGGAGGCTTGCTTGTCACATATATGGGTTGTAACAATGTTAAAACCATTTGCTATCCCACCATGTGGGACATCCAAGAAGCACATGGCTCGGACATCGTAAGATCACCAAGGCTCGGCTCTGCAAAAATCCAAGGCTCGGGTGCCACACCCATCATCCTCCAGTAAAAAAAAATAAAACCTACGGTTACTACTATTAATATGGATAATATTTATATGGATAATAGGAATATTAATGGCGGATGATTAATATATCAATATGGATAATACGAAAACCACCAATTATTAATATGGAAGGCCCACCATGTTTTTAGTATGTGTGGATAATTTCCTAGTGAAACCATTGTTTGGAGGATATACACGGAACATACTTTCGGGCTTCACGGGCTACTCACCAATTATTTGGACTCCTCCAAATGTCATTCCATATAATCATGACAGGATTCTGTTAAGCGAAAAACATAAAGGAAATCATAGTGTGTCGAAGAAAAACATTAATATGTATTCATAAATATATATATATATATATCATATATGTTTATGTAAATTTTTTTCAGCTTCATCTTCCCAGCAAAGAGGATGGTCCCAATTGACGTTCAGATGGACATGGCGGAAAAAGGTGTGCGGAAAAAAAAACGAACCCCAAACTAACCCTCAGTCAGCCGTAAATTAATTGACCCTAAATAAATTCTAAACAAATCTTACTTAAACCCTAAACGAAACCTAAACAAACCTTAAATATCTTGGTCAGAATTTCCACTACAGAATGCTAGGCCTTGGGGCTCCCTAAAAACCCTCTAGACCCTATGGTTTTATAGTCCCTTGTGATGTTGTGCGGAAGCAAATCGTAGCAGTCGAGTTTTGTAAGGCAGTGAAGTGAGATCAAAAAAAACGTCGAAATAACAGTTTGTAGTAAGGATTTTTGATCGATTTTTGACGAGTATTTTTTTTACTGAAAAAATCGAATAGCAACTTGTAGTGGCTTTCATGGTTATATCACATGAAGCAACATGAAACTTCGTATGTTTTCATGACTAATTTGTAGTGAACCCGTTATTTCACTCGGAATTGAACAAAGTCAATGCAGCGCACCGGGGTGGATATTGTCCTACAAAAAGGTTCAGCACCTGCAGCGTACAATCGGGAAATTTACTCAGTAACTTGAAGCAGTTATCAGCGTTGGTTGTCAACAAAAACTTGCGCACAGATTGGATGATTCTGCTGCAATGCTTTCTGTAGTGATCCGACTTGTACCCATCCAGTTTGTAGCAGTTGTTTTCATGTTGGTTTGTTTTGGGAGGGTTAGGGTTTGCAGCCGTTACAGCTTTCATTTTGCTGCCTTCTTTTAACAAGTACTTTCCTGCCTTGGGCTGGCTCTTGCTGTATTTGTTTACTGGTGTGTTCATTTACCAACCGCTGTTGTCAACACAAATTTGGACACAGAATGGATTCTGCTGCAATGTTTTCTGTAGTGATCCGACTTGTACCCATCCACTTTGTAACATTTTTTTTCATACTAGTTTGTTTTGGGAGGGTTTGCAACCGTTTTATCTTGCTGCGGTGTTTTTAGAGCAACTCACGGCGACTCCCTCGGCGGCCACGCGCCGGACCTGCCGGACCTCCTCGCTGACACCCGGTACGAGGTCCCGGCGGCACCCTCCCGGCTACCCGCCTCCTAAAACGGGGGGCAGGCCCCGCCCTAACACAGGGTGCATCCCCTGAGCGCAGAAGCGCAGGCAGAAAAAGGCGCGGAAAAAAAAAAAAAAATATATATATAATTGGCTGTGTTTTTTTTTTTAACGCGTGCAGTTTTTAGTAAAGGCAGGAAGTTCGATTTGTGCGAATCATACCCCCGAATCATACCCCAAATCATACCCCTGAATCATACCCCCGAATCATATCCTAAAAAATCACGATTATAAATGTTTCTTTTGGGAGCGTTTGGGATTTGCATTGGCCTCACTAGTTATAATGGACCTGACAAGCTAATTGACCAGTCTTGGCCAGACCCGATGATTCCTGGCTACCTTCACTGGGGGATGACTCTGGCTGCGGCTGGCTGGCTGGCTGGCTGGCCGGCCGCCCGGCCGCCCGGCCGCCCGGCCGCCCGGCCGCCCGCCCGGCCGCCCGGGCGGGCGGGCGGGCGGGCGGGCAGCCAGCCAGCCAGCCAGCCAGCCAGCCGCAGCCAGAGTCATCCCCCAGTGAAGGTAGCCAGGAATCATCGGGTCTGGCCAAGACTGGTCAATTAGCTTGTCAGGTCC
>Ga0126342_10006597_pt1 | contig 20606 bp, 23 predicted proteins | sample Cyp1metagenome_FD_92528 | JGI IMG/M metagenome (GOLD analysis project Ga0126342, IMG submission 92528) | Coral microbial communities from Lord Howe Island, Old Settlement Bay, Australia - Cyphastrea 1 metagenome | ecosystem: Host-associated > Invertebrates > Cnidaria > Coral ...
CTGACAGCGAAGCTCAAATGTCCCTCCCTCCGCTGGGCAATGCCTGAGCCCACCCTTGAGCTACGGAGAGTCAGGTAGCTGATGATCTCGAACAGGCATGCATTGAACATCATTGCTTTGAAAACATACATACACATACATACATACATACATACAGACAGACAGACAGACAGACAGACAGACATACAGACAGACAGACAGACAAACATAGACATACAGACATACAGACACACAGACAGACGGACGGACGGACGGACGGACGGACGGACGGACGGGCCGGCAGGCAGGCAGGCAGGCAGGCAGGCAGGCAGGCAGGCAGACAGACAGACAGACAGACAGACAGACAGACAGACATACATACATACATACATACATACTCACACACACACGCATATATACATATTTATACATATATATATATATTTACATATTTATATATGCATATATATATATCCCACGAAATGTGAATAACATCCAGGATGACTGAGCAACCCATCAGTTTATGTTTTTTTTGTGATAACAATTTTGATAATCATGATTTATCATTTCTTTGAGGTTCACCACAATTGATAGTCAAGGTTTATTGGGGGTTGACTTGATATAAATAGTTATGGCCATCTACCCACTGATTGAAGGGACCTGCGCCCCCAATGTTGGAGACCAAGAAAACCAGGGAGAATCGAGGGGATTTCCCAGCTGGAGGGGTCCTTGGATGCTTGAGGGACGAATCACTTACTGTACCAACCTTGGTTGGTAAGTTCTGTGGCTTACCTTATTGCCATTCGAAAATACCATCCGGTAATCAAACGTGGACAGGAAACAATCCCCCATAGATGGATTGTTCTAGTTGGGAAAATCATCTATAAATGGAGGATGTTCCATTGCCATGTTTGATCCGTGCTTCAGCTTCTAAAAACAAGTCCCGTTTCCAGTCATCAGCGGCAAATCAGCGACTTCCAAACCACCGGGCACCAAAACATCATTAAGCCTCTTTTGCATAGACAAAAGGCACTTTGGTTGATTCTCCTGTATTTTCCCGACCCAACCATTCCCCTCCCCGTGGCTTGCTGGACAATCCACCAGCAATAGTTCGATGATTTTCCCACTAAATCCACTAAACCTCCACAGCTAGTTCGGGAATTTTCCAGCTTGCCACTTGCCACGATTGATTAATATGAGGGTATATTCCTCTTATCCCAATTGTTATCCCTGTCAATTGTACCATTGCTATCCCAATTGATTAATACCACACGTTTTTCTCATGAATATTCCCATGATATTCTCATTAAATCCCATGAAATCACAGTGGGGCCCTTTTCTTTGCCAGGAGTGGTGCAGCTCCCACCCCCTCGAAGTCTGCCTCTATGGCCTCTGCATCCGCTGCGCTTCGCAAAGCGACCACCATGAAGTGAGCGGTGCCTGGCCTTTTCAATGATGAACTTAGCTACTAAGATGTGTGATTTATATGGGATTTATATGGGATATATATATATATTATATTTATGCTATATATTTATGGGATTTATGGATGCCTCTGGCCATGTATTTTTTTCTGTGGGATTCACCCTCCATGAAACAAGGGATTTTCCCGTGTTTCATCAAGCTCCAGCCGGCGAATTTTCGGGGTTAGCGGCCACGAAGATCATGAGGATTGGATGAAAAATCATGGGCACAGAATAGACATGTTAGTAATACGACCATCATAAACCAACCATATGGATGGTTTAACCCATATGGATGGTTTAACCCATGTGGATTGATGCTTTATACTGTTATTTATACTAGAAAAAATGGTAAAATTGGGGATGGTGGATCTGTTTTTGCTAAAGTAACTCATCCCAGTTTCGGGGAAAGAGTTGCGGAAGTCACTCAGGAGCGCCTCGAAATGATCAACTTCTACGTCTTCGATCATCGCCCGAGCACAGTCAGACTGACATTTTCGCCCCCCATCAATGGGTTTGGCAGGTCATTTTCCTATCCGAAATGATCATAGATGTGGCTTCAAAAAGTGAGTTTCCGTGTGTTTTCAGAAAGAAATCTTCGATTGGCAAACTCCTATTGTATGATATTTGTGTGTTGGTTTCTATTGAACCAAATCACAATCGGCCAATTGGCCTCGAAGTGCCACATCGACCGTGGGCTTTCTACGTTCGTGCGATGATCCCTGGGATTGGCCGAGAGGCCAAGCCCAGGGAACTTCTCACGTGAAGCGGATTGGCCTTTTTTTGCCAGAAAAAAGGAGTGTTACATGGTTCAAAAATGTTTAATAGGGATAATAACCATTAGGAACCATTTATCTAATTTTATATAATTATATATATATATGATCAATCATTGCAACTTGATTTTGTCCACTGCAGTTGCCCTGGCACAGTGTCTGAGAATTTCAATGGTTGAAATATGGATGGTGAAAAAGGTAATGAATCCAAGGATACCTGAGATATTTCAGATTGTTTAAAAACCGTTTTGCTTTTAGCCGATACTTCATCGGCTAACAGTTGAATTCCCCAGCACTTCGCGCCAGGAAGACTACTGCATGACGCTTCGCGCGCGGCTTCAGGTGTCATTGGCCAAGGTCTCCATGGGATTTCCTGGAATGGGGGTACCCCAATAGCTGGATGGTTTATTTCATGGAAAATGTCATCTATAAATGGATGATGGATGTTTGGGGGGTAGCCCTATGGCTTGGGAAACCTCCATGATGTGAAATACGAACTGCTTCACGAGGGTTACAAAAAGCTCTGGCTCTAGTCAGAATGATGATCCAGCATGAGGGGAACCTCAACCAAGAGCTTCTGCTGGATTGTCGCATATTTGGTGGTGACGATCATGGGGATGACATTGTATGACATTATAGTATGTATACTATGGTATACTGCAAAACGCATATATATATATATATTCATGAATGATCAATCACACACACACATATGTATATATATGTATACATATGTATACGTATACATATACACACACTATATATATACACATATGTATATATATATATATTAGATACATATGTATATATATATCTATACACATGTATATACATATGTACAGCCACGATTCAATCCACAACTAGGAACCACCATCAATATATCTCGAGGCGCTCTGCAGAGATGGTCAGCATGGTGCCGCCAGGGAAGCGTGCGCCATCCGGTGGACATCAAGGGCATGGGGACCCTCTGGTTATAGATGACATAATATATATATATATATAGATCTTCACTATCGACGACTATCGATATAGATGGTTTTATGGGATTTATGATATTTTTTGGATGATATAGTGTTATTTCTTCGGGCATATAGTGGTATGGGGACATCATGGGAAGTAGCCTTGGTGCATCCGAGGGCCGCGGAGCCAAGGTGTGCCGAAGCAGCCAAGTTCTTCGCCATTCTCTTTGGGGATGACCATCCAGAGCACTTGGAGCCGAACCCATGGGATCCGATGGTGTGAAATAGGATTATTGAACCCATGGGATAGGATTATCCAATTCTCTTGGGATGGGAAGCGATGGAACCCATGGGTGTCCGGTTTTGTCGAAATTTTTGTGATTTATGCAATTTAGGATGGAGTGTCCGGCCTGTGTTGTCCATAAAATTATGGAATATGAATGAAGATGAACACTCCACATTTTTCCGATCAAAGGTAGCTTTTCCTCACCATCATTTGTTGCTTTTTCCCATGGGTTTTCTTGCTTCACCGGATGAGTTTTTTGGGATTTCCAAAGTCGTGGGGCAATTTCCCCAGGAAGCAGCCGCGCTAGCGCAGCAGATGGCCGCCAGCTCCAAGGCAAGGTTGAGCAGCTCCCAAGTGTTTTCAGGCTGTTGACAGGCTGTTTTACATGATTCTACCAATATTAATTTGACCATAATGGTTAATAATGGTTACTGTTTAATAATGGTTAATAATGGTTAATAATGGTTAATAATGGTTAATAATGGTTACTGTTACATGTGCAAACTTTCGAATTTTGATGGAACACATAGCACCTTTGATGGAAGGTAAACTGGTTAAGCCCCTCATTGATCAACAGAGTTACTCATGGGTTGACATTGTGAGGCTGGTACACCCAACTGGGTTACGTCCCAGATTAGCTCCAGCCAGTTGCAAGTTGATGCTAGTTCTGGTAAAGCTCTGAAATACGTACTGTATTGTTAAAGCCCCCTGTTTTTTTTGGGTTACTGTATATTCATTCTTTGAAATGTCAAAACGACACATCTTTCCGTCAGTTGTTGAGTGCCTTGTTCTCAGGGCAGAACGTCCGCCGGAGGAATTCCGTTGGGGCCCATTGGGGCCATTGTGGAGTCATGGTCATGGGGGATCCCCAGTCGTCACCATGGTTGTTTCAATACTGAGATAGAGGTTGTTTATGACTTGGATGATTTGGGGTACCCCCATGACTTAGGACACGTCCATATTTTGGTGAATTGGTGGTCCAAAGAATCTAAACGAAGTGTGAATTGTTCACCCAGGTTATATATCCGCAGAATTAGCATGATTAAATTGACGGATTTATCCAAATCATTTATGGTAATACAATATTATCCAAAAATGCTAGTGTGGATGATAGTTATATGAATAAATTTGAACATACCCACAACATATTATGATATCACGCATACCTTACGTGAGTGAGTGAAGTAGCGGTGGATATGGACCACTTGCACACAGAAATGGCTGGGGATGTTGTCCAGCAGAGTTGGTGATTTGGCCAAAACCTTGAGGGTATGTAGCCCCTAGGCTTGCTCTACAAGCAGTTGCTAATTGGCACGCCCATCCAACATAGACCCTGCCACATTGGGGGTTTTTAGACTGCCACTGGATTGGTAAACATGGTGATTCTCAGGGTCTATGTTAGTGGGATGGAAGGCATTGGAATGTTGGGATGGAGATCGCGCCAGAGTTGGGGCAGTGAAAACGGGGATTGGCTCTGAAGGGATCCATCGACCTACCTTCGATTTCCAAACCGAATATGTCAAACCGTCCAACCAGCTGAAAATCATCGAACATTCTGGTGAGATTGGGGGTCAGTACCTGGGATATTTCACAGATATTCATACGAGCCTGGTACAAATCATTTAGCACACTTCAGAAAAATCTTAGGAACCCCATGCATCGCCTGTCAACTGTGGTCATGGCAGTTTTGCCCAGGCAACTGCGGACAAAGAAGGGCCAGCGGGGAAAACTCTGCGGATGGATTACCAGATGGTTCTTGGGTATGCCCCCCATTTCATTGCCTTCAAATCTAGGCGTTACTGTAAGCATCAGATATTTTTTGCGGTACCCTATTTTTTGGACCAGACCGCATGTAGAGTCGTTTTGAACGCACACCATGTATCTTGTTTTTGGTGCTGCTGGGATGTTGCTGTCTAAAGACAGGTAGGACTAGTGCCTAAATACCACGCAGGACGTCTCCAGCTATTGGAGCAAAAGCCCCAAACCAGCGGGTGAAGTCAACATTTGGGTTAGAGATTCCGCGATTTTATTTTTGGGAGTTGACTCATACATACTCATACTGTATGGAGGTCTATTGATTTTGGGATGTGACTGGTCAGTCAAGTGGTCTTCGGCATCCGGAAGTCGGATTGTGGAACCCCTGGTGTAACATGGATGATGAAGGTGCAGAACTGGGATGAGTCAACCTGGAGAGCTGGGATTTACTTTTGGAAGTACCGGCTTTGATGTGAAAATCATATGTTCAATATTTTTTAATCAGCAGGAAGAAACTGACTCCCACATATTCCCACAGAAATTTATCGGATCAACCTGACGGGTGCCCGAGATCATCCTCAAAACTGGCTCAACCTCGTTCCTCGTTCAACCTTTCAGGAACCTGTCGTTGTGTCTGTCGTGTCATGAAACTTCTCGGCGCCAGTTACGCCAGTTCCACTTCAAGCCAGGTTACACATGTTACACTGCACCATGAGATCATTAGCGAATCATTACCATTGGTTTTCACTGGCGCCATTGGTTTTCCACGGCTCCCATCGTAGATCTCTGACCGCCATGGCGCGCACCAAGATGGAAGCCTTAAAGGTCTAGTCCCAAGGGAATCCATGCCTGACATTTGGGGGTTGGATGGACTGCCCATCAGACTGCCCATCATTGCAATTGCTTTTCGAACAGCACGCCTACAACGTCGGGCCCGTGCCAGATAAAGATGTATCAATATGAATGCACAGCACACATTTATTTCTTTCTTTCGTTCTTTCTTTCTTTCTTGCCTAGTCTGTCGATCCATACATCCATCATGAATCATCATCCATCTATGCACAATTGTGAACATGTATAATATATATATATACAGTATTATATACATTATATATATATATATATGTTATATGTATACAGTAGCATTTATATATCTAGATATTTTGATATTTCAATCATATTTCAATGTTGCCATTTACACGATACCTCGCATCTGACCGTCAACTCAGTCATTGCAGTCTCGATGTTAGGCCAGCGAGGGAAAGGGCAAGGCACCGTGCCGGATCTGGGGACTTTTTCACTGGTGTTTTTCGAAGATTTTCAGCACCCGCGGAACAGTTTCTTGATGCACAGCCAGGCCAAAAAGATGAAGAAGGAACGCAAGAGCAAAGGAGTCCCACAGGTGCAGTCGACGACGCATCACTTAAACATAACTTATCGGGTATGGGTCAAAATTAAGGACCTCCAAAAAATCGGGGTGCTCAATCATAACTCGACTCATACCCATACCTTGGACGATTTTCGAGGACATCCTGGGCGAGGCAAGTGCTCATTGTCATGAAACATCTAAATCTACAGGACCAACCTCAACCACAAAGCACTTTGGCATGGTTCAAAATCACCAAACAAATGTAGAATTCTGCCATTTCAACCAGCGCAGTTTCTGGGTTTTGTCTGAGCCATCCATCCCATTTTGCCGCTTGCCTTGCCGGGTTACTGGAAGTGATTACCCGCCTCTGGATCAACCAGGAGTCAATCCTTGGTTCCTAACCAAGCAAGGTCACCAAAACAGTTTTGAACCCGGCGATCATCCAAGTGGAAATGGATTAGAAGACCTCCTGCAAACTCATGGGTTATTCAATAATCTTTGAATCTGGTAACATTGGGGGGTCAACGAACACCCCCTTGATTCAATTGCATTTTTTGAAGCTTCCAGCACATGACTGTGACCGAAGATCGCAACAAGTAGCAATGTTTGGCCTTTTGCTGGACCATTTCATCCCGTTTCCCTGTGGTAATCAAACATGGCAGTTGAAAACCCTTCGATTTTCAACCAGAGCAACTCGCTGATCGAGTTGGATTTTGGGTGATGCGGGTTGACCGTTGTGTATCCGATATCCATGTGAGATGCAGAAATGGTGACAATTCAGTACACAAAAAAAGATTTCGCAGGGTATTTTAATGTACATGAAATGTCTGATTGGGTCAAGAATTTACTCACATTTCTGAAAGCCAGTTTCAGGGTTTCAACCTGATTTCATCCATGTCTTGGAAAGGCCCATTGAAGGAACTGTTTCAAACTTTTGCCGAGTTTTGAATTAGTTTAGGGGCCCAATTTGAGACCCTGAGTTTGATTCTCCATCGGGTGGTCCAACGTTGGACCTGCTATGATTCTGCAGGGCTTCACGATGGTCCAAGTAGAAGGTACGGGATCCGGAAAAGGGGGACACAGCATGGGGCAGGTTGGATATCACCCTTGGATTTTGGGGCGTATTTTTTGTCAGACTGTTTGGGGGAGATATATCCTCTGAACTTGTCCTCAGCTCCTCGTCTTCACTAGGCTTACTTGGTGGCTCATCCCACTTAGTAAGTGGGATATAACCCCAGTTATATGTGGATTAACCCTACTTATCCCATTTATAACTGGGGTTATAACCCACTTACTAAGTGGGATGAGCCACCAAGTAGATTTTTTGTCACCAGAAATCTTGCAGGGCACCATGAAAAATCATCTCTGAAACCAGGGCTAAGGGCTCTAAAGATACATCCATTGCTGTCTGCTCCTGGCCTTTCTGATTGAAATACCTTCGATTCAGTTCCTCCGAAAATCCTGGCACAAGAGCCCAGAAACAGGAGAATTGAACAGGACACACACACAACATATATATATAATTATATATATATAGGTACAGGATGGGGCCCCCCAAGATAGCGTTAAGTATGAATACCATAGTTATCTATAATTAGGGGGCCCATCCTGTATGGGTTCCGGCATCTCAAATCTGACAGAGGCGACACTTCGGAGCCAAACCGCAAGTCCTCGCAAGAGGCGTCGAGGGACTTCACCGGGGACGTCTGAAAATTGCCAGCAAAAGTTGGTTGAAACCATAATTTCATTGGGTATTTGCGGTATTTGTTGTTTCTAATTCAGACAATCACCAATCTAGCAGCATTTATTGGAATGAGTTATATCTATCTATCTATTTATCTATCGATTTATCGGAAACATCTGAAACTTGATCGTTTTTTCCCATGAGTTGGATTGGGGAAACTCCGAAAATCCGTTTTTTTTCAATCCCATCAGTCCCGTACTTCGCCAGGTTCGATTCTACCAGTCGAACACAGAGTTGCTGATTCCCAAAGCAGGGGACTCAGCGTTGGGAAATCCTAAAAAACATCTACCGTGGTAGTAGAGAGTTAGAAACGAAAAATCTGGTACATTTTCATGTACATGATAGATACGGATGTCCATGTACAGAAAAAAATTGGTGGCTCATCCCAGTTACTAAGTGGGTGAACTAACCCTTATGAGTGGACCCTTCAGCTACAAAAAGCCTAAGCCACCTGGGATCCACCTCCCGCTGAGGTCAGCTTCCAGCGTCTAGTGAGGGACGTCTGTGGACACATCAGCAGCTTGGCCTTGGCGCCATGGGGATCTCATGGGGCAACTGGGATCCACGATGAACAAAGCAAATTTTGAAAAGGGGAAGTCACCAATTCTAACCCCAAGCTGCCTGTGGCGATTTAGCTACAAACTATGAGGTCGCATGAGGTCGCATGAGTGAATAGAGATGGGAAACGATGAGTTAAAGCTGGACAATTGCGATTTAAACAAGCGCATGGTGATTGAATCACCACACATGGGGATGTTCAACAAACATGGATAAACCCAAAAATGATGCTTGAGCATGGATGGGTTTACGTTTAGACCACAGAGCAATCATCCAAAACTTGCGCTCTTCGGCAAACACCTCGCGGGTTGGTACCTGGAGAATCATCCAGACACGTCGATGATTTACACATCGTGGGTTTCCAGGTTTGGTAGAGGGAAGACGGTTTTCCTCACTTGGAAATGGCCATGATATTTTTGGGTTTCATGGTAGAATTCGGGGTGTATTTAAGGCCAACTAAATGATTTGTGGGTGAATATCACGGCAAATCGCAATTATGGTTCATGTATGTTCGTGAAAGACGATTCGGCATGTTTCAATGAGTCAGCTAGATTGACGGGCCCCCACTTATAAATGGGGCCCATTTCCAGTTCTGACACCCCATTTCCAGTTGGATTCCCCGTGTGTTTTTATACACCCTTATCGAAGGAAGTTTAGAAGTCAAACTTCCTTTAATATGGACAGATGCAGCAACAGTGGGGAGAGAAGTCAGAGAAGAGAACGAGTCAGAAGAGAAAAGAGTCAGAAGAGAAAGAGTCAGTAGAAAGAAGGTCAAGGTGCGCGAAAAGGTAGAAAAGTCACGAAACACTGTGTTGCTTCCAATGATTTGTGGCTCCAGAGGGTCGAAAAGTAGGCTCGCTAAAGCGGCGGGTGCGGAGCCATGTGGCGGGATGAGAGAAAATTGCATGCCGTTGTGGCGCGAAGCAGGTCTGGAAGTGAAAATGCTAGAAACACCTCAGCGCCGCCACTTTTGCACGTTGAGAGATGTTGAAAAAGTGCGCGCCGTTGTGGCGCAAAGCACATTTGGAAGCCAAAAGTATTACAGTATATAAAAACTAACGGTATCGGACCACTTTTGCAAGTTGCGATGTCGAAAAAGTGTACGTCGTTGTAGCGCATTTCCAAGTAACACTGATAAAAACACCACATGTTCGGACCATTTTGGACGTTCAACGGTCAGTTTTCGTGGAAACTACATCAACAACTACAATTGCGGCTACACGGCTACAACTACAACTACAACTACACAACGCTATATTCAATTACAATTCCAACTACAAGTACACTACAAATACAACTACAACTGCACTGCAAATACAACTACAACTACACCACACTACAACTACACCTAGAACTAGAACTTGAAATACCACTACAACTATACACCACTAAAATACAGCTGCAGCGACAACTGCAACTAGAACTACAACAGCTCGACACTACACTACACTACAACTACAGCTACAGCTACACTACAACTACAGCTACAACTACACTACACTACAAGTACAGCTACAACTACAAGTACAGCTACAACTACAACTGCAGTTGCAGCTGCAACGGTACTACGCTACACTACACTATACTAGACTACAACTACATTACACTACACGAGATTGCCATGCACTACACTGCACTACACTACACTACACTACAATTACAACTGCCACAACTACACTACACTACAACTACAACTACAACGACAACTGCACGGCAACTTCAACAACTACACTACACTCCACTGCACTGCACTACGCTAAACTACAACTAATCTGCACTACAGTATATCAGATTACCGAGCACGACGCTACACTACAACTACAACTATAGCTAGAACAACAACTACAACTACAATTACAGCTTCAGCTACAACTGCAACTACAACTACAACTACACTAGACTACAAATACACTAGAGTACAACTACACTAGACTACAACTACAACTACATCTGCAAACACAGCTACAACCACAACTACTCCTACAATTACATTCCACCTACAACTACAACTACAACTGCAACAGCAACAGCAACAACTACACTACACTAGACTACAACTAAACTACACTACACTATGCTAGATTACCTTGCGCGACACTACACTACGCTACACTACAGCTACATCTACATCTACAACTAGAACTTCACCACAACTACACCTACAACTACAACTACCTACGCCTAGACCTACACCTACAAATGCAACTGCAGCTGCAACTGCAAGTACGACTGCAGTTGCAACTGCAACTACAACTACAGCTACAACTAAACTACAGCTACAACTACAACTGCAGTACAATTACAGCTACAACTACAGCTGCAACTACAGCTACAACTATACCATACCACACTAGAGATACATAGATAGACAGATAGATGCATAGAGGGAGAGATAGGGAGACACAGAGAGAAGGTGACAGAGAGAGTTAGAGCGCGAGAGAGAGAAAAAGAGAGAGAGAGACAGAGAGAGAGAGAGAGAGAGAGAGAGCGAGAGAGAGAGAGAGAGAGAGAGAGACGCAGAGCCTCAACCACCTTTCGGTCCATCAGTTGGTTCGCCCGACCATGCATGCACCACAGCAGTTCACATCTCCTATAGGTTTCCTATCTTTGAAACTTCTGCCGCCGCCTTGTGCGGTACTACTGTTATAAATATTTGGTGAACACCAACTTTTACTTGGTCTAATCCCCCGCATTTCTTTCAGGATGACCTCTATTGTTTGTAATTTTCCCGTTTATATTTGGCGTATGGTCTCATACCAGGTTTTGTAGCTTAGAAGGCCCACTAAGTAGTGCTCATTCAGGCGCAGTAGTTTTTTTTTCTTAGCCATTTAGGTAACCAATGCATAAATCTTCTCGCCGTTGATTTTGTCGGATCATCCCCTTGATGGCCGGCTTCAATGGAGAATGCTTTTGGCTATCTAAAAATTAAGCCTTCAAACAAGATAGAAGAGCTTCAATTTGCATACTTTACCTCATTTGTCACCAGTTGTACTTGTATGGGGTTTTCCCTGCTGCCATCTTTGGAGCATCTACCAAGTGATTAGCTTCAATGTACCTCATCTATCACTCATCTTTATGGTGTTTTTCGATGATTCTAGGACTAATTTATGCACATCTACTTTTTTTTAGCTTCCAATCCACCAATTTTTCCCCTGCAGGTGGCGCCATTCGCATGGAGGCACAGGCCCTGCTGTGCTTGCAGGAAGCGAGCGAGGCGGGTGGATAGCTCTGGAGATCTCATGATGGCGGGTTTCTTGGCGATATGTATCTGCTATATATTTGACATAGCATAACATAGCATAGCAAAGCATAACATGATATTTAAATAAGTACATATTTTACAAGCCTAGTAATGATAGCAGTACTAAAATTGATAATAAAAATGATAATAATGTATGATAATATGTATGTATGTATGTATGTATATATATAGGGAGTTCTTGAAATGGGGGGTCCTCAAGTCACCCTAGGTTTCAATACTAATATAATCGAATGGCTTGGGCGATAAAAATGGGTAACGCCATTTTTGGAAAGCTCCATATAGGTATCACCACAGGTATCACCATAGGAACCACCATAGGTATCACCATATATCTGTGTATGTTATTTCATGGCGATACATCTGTTGGTGATAAATAAGAGATATAGCATATTATATCAATATATATATACATGGTCACACACACCACCAGAACCCCCCCCGAAGGTATATTTCATATCTTTGTTAGCATCGTCTGCTTCACCTCATTGTCTGGTTCAAATGGGGACTCTTTGGGGAGAGGCCCCATGGAGAAAATCAAAAAAAAAATAAAAACATTTCGAGAAAACCAAAAAAACAAAAAAAAAACACACACAAAAAAAAACAAAATTTGGGGATTCTTTGGGGAGAGGCCCCATGGAGAAAACAAAAAAAAAAAACTCGAGAAAACCAAAAAAATTTAAAAAAAAACAATATTTGGGGACTCTTTGGGGGGACGCCCCATGGAGAATAAAAAAAATAAAAAAACCTGGAGAAAACAAAAAAAACAAAAAAACAAAAAAAAACAATATTTGGTGACTCTTTGGGGAGAGGCCCCAGGGAGAAAACCCAAAAAACCAAAAAAACCTCGAGAAAACACAAAAAAGCAAAAAAAAAAACAATATTTGGGGACTCTTGGCTGGACCCCCCTATCCACCAAGACCTCTGGATTTTTTTTTGGTTTTCTCGAGTTTTTTTTGGTTTTCCAACTTTCTGATTCCCAAGACCTCTGGAAAATTGTATTTCGCTTCTCTATTTGATTTGCCGGCGCACTTGGCCAAGCCAATTGCTTCTCTTGCGCCAGCTCCTGAGTTATCGGCAACCCAGCGACAATCATGCTTCACATACTTTGCTTCATCCGTCTATCCACTGTGAGTTTTATTCTTCTTAGGTGGGACCCATCAGCCATGAACAGTGAGCACGACAAGAACATTGTCGAGCATCTTGGGCCCAAAAAATAACGTTATACTGTTTAAAGTCTAAACTGTTCGATGAGTCACAGGACTGTTTCCAGAAAGTCTTCCGGAACATAATACAAAAAAATGCTGACTAACACCGTCTGATGTCAAAATCATGTTGTCATCAAGATCTTCCTCAACAAAAACTCATTCTTCAAAATCTAACCACCCAGGTCTGACGAAGATGTGTGGATGGACGTCGACGGCGGGGACGATGCTCCAGAGACGCCTCCACAAGAGCATCTTGACTAGACAAGGATGTTGCATTACATCATGTGGCTGTCAATGTGTAAGTAAATAAAAAGCGTTGTGTACACAAGGGCTTCCAAACCTGGTTATTCACATTCACATCATGCCTAGGCCTGAGGAGTCTGAGTGGGAAGATGTTCCGGGATTCGACGCCGCTCCTGAGACACCGCCTCACATGACTGGCATATGGCTGCCAGGGGGTGTACCTGTACCGGTGACTCCTCCGGAATTGTTCGTACCAATGATCTCGCCCGAACTGTTTCTTACTGATGCCACCCCATTGCTCGCGCCGTGGACGCCTTTAGGACCACCCCCCCGGACTCCGCCTGAGGCGTTCCGTTATCGGTGGGGCGGTGCGTGAGAGACATATTGGAACACAGAACGTCCATCGGAACTAATATCTTGTTTGTAAAATTAATCTACTGGACAATTTTCAAGTATGTATGTATCTCACGTATCTCCAGCTGCTGCACGCACACTGTTGCAGTATTGCTTTAAAAATATGCTTTGCTGCAAGTGCAGGGTCTTGTCAAAACAAATGCTTAGAAAATAAGGCCACATTAAATGATTTATTCTTATAATGGTAGCCAAAAATTACATGCTACATTACATGGCTTTCATTGTATATGAAATCTCTATATATATATATTGTCACATAGTATATTGTTATAGATTGCAATATACATTTTTTATATGTACGTAGCAATGCTATATTATATTTGAGTATACATATGCAGTAAAATAAGATATTATATTAATACATTTATTTATTCAGTAATTTAACGTATTATACCAATATATGGTAGTCCAACATATTTTTTAAATATGTATATATATATATATAAAGACTAAAGAGTAATACCATTTATTATTCTAATATATTTCGTAAATAATATACTTATATGCATCTAGTAAAGTAGTTTTTTTTTTACTACTATATATAAAGTGTAAAACATCATAATATGTATATATATAGTATTAAACATATTTTTCTTATATATATATACATAACTATAGAGTAATATAATATATCAAATTGACATTTTTATATATATCAAAATAGCATATTGATATGAAGATAGAAATATATCATGAAATAATATTATCCTATATAAAATGCAAACGGTCAACGCAGTTGATAGTGCCTTAAATCAACAAGCAAAGGAAAGATCTTGTGCAAAAAAAGCCTTGCCCTTCGTGTATCAAACTGTGATGCTTGCATCCTGTTTTCTTGCAACCGCATGACCAACACCTTGCCTTTATGCCCTGCTCACTTGAGTTTGTACTTTGCGAAGCCCGCAATTGATTTAACATCTTTCTTTCCGGCTCTTGGAACAACCGTTTCCAAACCATTCTTGCCTTGTGCAGCCAAACAAGGTTTAAATAAACACAGCTTACTTTCCACACCGTTGAACCAACCTTTGATCGGCTGTTGGAAAACACCTTTCCAAACCGTGTATTATCAAAAATGAACAAGCGAGATGTGCGGTGAGAACTTGCGATGGTTTTCAGTCAAACGATTTTTGACTCAAACCTCAACGACCAAACTTTCTTGAAGTTGCAGTTGAACATGATGCAGTCAGTCAATTTGGTATCAAGCATGTACTGTGCAGTGTGACCTGATTGTTTTTTCTCAAGTAACATTTTCCATGTCAAGTAGGCCTGTCCACCCCCTGGGAGCTCTCCAGCCTCAAACTCGGCTCGCTCTTGAAGTTTTTGGCAAGTCATGCAGGCCTCTAAAGATGTCACTCTTAGCCGCCACGACTAGTATGGCCTTACAGTATCTCGGTGCTCGTGGCGAGGGCACTTCAGAGCAGACGGCTGAACGCATTGAATGTTTTGAGACAATCCTGAACACGGACGGCAATGTGGTCCACCCAGCATCATATCAATTTCAAATTGTAGGGGTCTGTCATTGGTGAACAAAGGGATCCACCACAAACTGTAAAAAAAGTTGATGGGTACAATGGTGATCATCCCTGGAAGGTTTGCTGGCGATGCAAGGCAACGAAGGGTACCCATGATGTAAGTTGGTGCTACAGCAATATCTGTGAAACTGCTGCTTGGAGAGCTACCCTCTTATTTCGATGAATGCATTTCTTATGAGTGTGATTGCCATGGGGCATCAAGGTGCACCATTTTTATCCCCTTGCAGTGGGATGATTCAGAATTAGGACTATGATCAGTTTGATGCGTTGAGGTACCTGCATCCAGTAAGAGATAGGCATGGACCTGGATGAGAAGGGCCCGCAGAGCAGTCTCCGTGCGAAAACGAATAAGAGCGAGCGGCCCAATGCAACGGAGAAGGCGCATTGAGAACCGGTGGGTGGTCAGCAAAGTTTCCGCAACTGAGTTCATAGATCTTTTATAGTTCCATGATTTTCATAGGTCTTGGTCTCGTTCTGTTTGGTGCGAGTTCCATGAAATCACTGCAGACGAGGAAGACAGAAAAAGTGCTAGTCGTATCTGGTTGTGGTCTTTGCGGTCGTCATGGTGGTCCGGTCCTTTGTTTTCTCTTCGCATCTTTGATCAGCACGAGAGTCAAGTCCATCAAAGCCCGCTCCAGGCAGCAAAAAAGGACAGTCGACCTGCTCAAAGATCTCAAAAGACAAAAGATGCCCCAATTCTGCAGACTTGCGGCAGACCGCGTTTTATTCAGTAAGTCTTTGGTTTATGGTCCGCGTTGTCCAATGTGATTTACATCTTCGAGTGTATGTGCTTCCTGACCAAGCACCTGATACACTGCTTCACCTGGCACTTCCTCATGAACCAGGCCGTTTGTCTGTATGTTTGCAACATTCAGCCTGCCATCCAGGCCTTTGAACGTTTTTTCGATGTGCGCCTTGAGTCAGATTTGCATAAAGCAGCAGCTGAGATGCTGCTGGACACCAAACTTTTGCTCCCGACTGTTTCCGAATGTTTCCGACTGTTTCAATTTCTCTGGAAGGCCGCTTTGGTTGGTTTCTGACTGGTGGCCCATGTGATGGCCTTTTTGCGGAGGCACTGCCAGCTCGCAATGAGAAAATGACTTGTACAGATGCCAAAGCGAAGACCACAGCGAAGAGTACAGAAGGACTGCATCAGGCCAGATGTTCTGTGGTTTTCTTGTTTTTTTGATGTGTTTCAGGTTGAAACCTTCATGAGTTTTGAACAAAGCCTGTCATGGCCTATGATGCGGAACGTGTGCAGATCTTGGTAGTATGATTTATTGCTGTGCTCTAGTTAGACTGCCATGTCACATCACGTAATCGAACATCTTGCAGGCCTTGACAGATGTAAAGGGGTGGTATTTTGACAATTTTTGCCTCTCCCCCCTTCAGGTCCCGGAGGACTTTCGGGACCAGATGCGCATAGATGCGTTTAAACTTCGGGGGTTCAATCCCCCATCCTTTTTGACACTGCTCACCTTTTCATGGTCATCACAATCATCCACAGTCATCTTCGCCATCCTCATCATCATTTCCTTCATCAACATCCTGATCGCCACCCTCAGCCTCATCACCTTCATCCTCAAAAATCACAACTTCAACACTTTTCCTTGCGACCCTTCTGCACACAGGTAGCTCGAAATGATGCATTTTCACTTTGAGACCCAATATACCCTAAAAAGCCCAAATTCCCAAGACCTCGTGAAATTTAACAATATATCAGGATGGGGTCGGTTCGTTTCGTTTCGTTTCGTTTTCGTTTTCCAGGAACTGGATGTTTGGCGTTTCGTTTCGTGGGAGCCTACGGTTCGGTTCGTTTCGCAGAGATGATCGGTTCGTTTCGTTTCGTTTCGTTTCGTTTCCGTTTCACAGACGGTTTGTGACTTCAGTGAATTTGCATGAGGAAAAAATACTATGTTGGAGACGAGCTTGCGGTTCAGGAGGATTGGAAAGGATAGTAGATGTGAGAGTTTGTAAGAGCAATGTCTAAAATGCTGCCTCAACATCTTGCTCCCCCGGCGTTGGCGGCAAACCCCGTTGACGTTTTTGTTTTATTAACGACTCGGCGGATTTGCTTTTTCCAGGGTGTGGAAAAGGCAAACGGTGTTCTCGGGGGGGTGTGCAGTTTGCCACTCTGTACATGAACCTTAAAATTGAAAGACTTGGACATGGAAACAATTCCATGCATCAATTTTGGAGCCTAAGCCTAAAATATCTAGACTCTAGACCGTTACTCTTTCCTGTCTCTCTCCTCTCTCCGTTTTCCCCTTTTTTCTCTTCAGCAGCCAAACTGATTTTTGCACATGCACATGTGGCAAGGAAAATCGCCGGACGAACTCGGGCAAAGAAGCCTGTGGAAGAGTAAATGGAAAATAAGCAGATGCCTGCGGTTCTCAACCGGTTTGCAACCGGTTCGTGTTTGCGGTTGGCACTCCAAACGGTTCGGTTTCCCACCGGTTGGGTTCGGTTTGTGACTATGAAATATATGAACGGTTCCGGTTCGGTTCCTATGTTTCCGGTTCCTTTCGCGGTTCGCGGTTCGGTTCCAGAACCACGCTGTATATATATATATAGATAGAAATATATGTAAATATGTATGTATGTATGTATGTATGTATATATATATATATAGATATACATATATGTATATATATATATATTTACAAAGCATATATATATAGATACACATGTATTTGCAAATGCAAACGCGCATTCACACACACATATATATACATATAATATATACACATGTATGTTCATATACACATAAAAAATCAATATATATATATACACGTATAGTTTTTATAGACATAATATATATATATATATATTTATACATATACATATATATATATACATACATATGTTTACTTATATATATATGAATACATGTTAAATTATACATACACAGATATTTACATACATTTGCATTTACATACATATACATTTAAACATATATACAATATACAAATATACATTTCTTGATACACATACATATATGTATATTAATACTATTCATATACAATACATATATATATATATGTATTTTTTCATGTACACATACATTCACACATACGTATATATATATATATACATGCATGCATGCATGCATGCATGCATGCACACATCCAGCCATCCATACAAACATACATACATACATGCATGCATACATACATGCATACATACATACATACATATTTACACACACATACACACACATATATATATACACATATTATATATATATCCCTTGGCCCCATGGCCGTCTCCAGGCCTTTCTCTGCGGCCTCTTCGAAGACGCCTCGCTCTTTGCCCAGCATGGGCGTCCGGGGACTTAATGGGATTCGATACCATTTGGATGGGATTCAGTACGATTTCAATGTTTTTGTATGGATCATCACTAGGGATTTGATGGGATTTGACGGGGATAGAACTGGATATGATGGGGTGTCTGAAAGTAGGGTATCCCGTCCAATAATTTGTTGGTTGGATTCTGCGGATACCTATGTAACAACTGTAGGAACAATATGTGGTGCTCTCAAAATTTAGAATTCGGAAATCCATGAACATCCAAGGGAAAAGACACATACTGCACCTCATAACACGTTACCTAAGGGTGATCACCCCAGTGAAGAGACAACTTGACAATGGGTTTGCACCAAATAGGGTACCCCCAAAAATGAAATAGCTTAAATTTAGACAATCATTTTCTACATTTATTGGCGGGACCCATCCACATTTTGCGGCAGCTTCCGGTTGGTTTCTTCACAAGGCCGCGTCACGGTGATGAAGCGTGATTTGCAGTTGTCGGGTGGCCCATTGTTTTGGGCTAGGTTGGCTGTAGGGAATCGTAGATGGCAGTGGCTGGCTTTTATGTGGGATCCACAACAATAAACCATCCAATGCTACCAACATTTACCAAACATTGAGGTGCGACAATTCGTCCCTGGGGGTATACCCAATTTTAGAAACCGTAAGTCGGGGATGCTTCATAATTGCCGTGGCCAGGATATCATGAATTTTGGTGTGAAATCAATTTAGAAATTATATGGTTGCATCATATTATCCCATGTTTGTGGTTTGACCTCTCCTTTTCTTGGAGTTTTCAATCATCCATATTTTTGAGGTGCTAAATCACATGTTTGATGATTTTTGATGATGTTTGCCGATCGCCCTGGATTTTTTTGGGGTTTGTGGCTTCAACAAGTCCAACATATGAGCCATGGTTCAGGTCTCGCAAGATCCGGGGAAGCGAAGAAGCAGGAGATCAGCTGGGTTCGATTCTTTAAGTATGTGACTGTATATGACTGTGGGTATGTAATGTAAAAAACATATACCAATTTTGAAATACTATATGTAGATAAATACACATATATATCATATATATATATACACTGTATATACATTCATGGTACCCAGCTAAGTCACATCAAATCACTATTTCTTGCAGACGATCCAAAGTTGGCCATGATTCTGAGAACGCTTGGGAGGAAGGATGACACTGGACAACATTTAGAGCAAACCTCGTGGAGTAGTGTTGCTTGACCGGTATATATATATATGTATACTGTAAATATAACTATGATATTTGCAAGAATGCTCTTGTATTTACACATTAAATTTACACTATATACGCACAATACATACAGTATATACAGTACATATAGTATATACAGTATATACATATATACATATTATACATGTATACATATTATACATATAGTACATATTATACATACAAATATACAAATATACAAATATACAAATATACATATATACATATATACATATATACATATACATATATATATATATATTTATACAAATCTACATATGTACATATGTATATTTACATATATACATATATACATATGTACGTATATACATATATACATATATACATATATACATATATACATATATACATATATGCATATATACATATATACATATGTCAATTGGATAGCATTGCCCCACCCGGGGCCAGTCACGCAGTTGGCTCCTTTTCTCAGCCGAAAGGGTCCTTCGAATGTCAACCTGTGAATGCACTGCCCAGGGATGAAA
>Ga0126342_10006598_pt1 | contig 20604 bp, 15 predicted proteins | sample Cyp1metagenome_FD_92528 | JGI IMG/M metagenome (GOLD analysis project Ga0126342, IMG submission 92528) | Coral microbial communities from Lord Howe Island, Old Settlement Bay, Australia - Cyphastrea 1 metagenome | ecosystem: Host-associated > Invertebrates > Cnidaria > Coral ...
AGTAGTAGGTAGTAGTAGGTAGGTTAGGTAGGTTAGGTAGGTTAGGTAGGGTAGGTAGGGTAGGTAGGGTAGGTAGGGTAGGTAGGGTAGGTAGGGTAGGTAGGGTAGGTAGGGTAGGTAGGGTAGGTAGGGTAGGTAGGGTAGGTAGGGTAGGTAGGTAGGGTAGGGTAGGTAGGGTAGGTAGGGTAGGTAGGGTAGGTAGGTTAGGTAGGTTAGGTAGGTTAGGTAGGTTAGGTAGGTTGGGTAGGTTAGGTAGGTTGGGTAGATTAGGTAGGTTAGGTAGGCTAGGTAGGTTAGGTAGGTAGGCATGGATGCATGCATGTAGGTATGAGCGTATATATGTATACCTATGTACATGCATATACATATGTATCTGTGTAGTTATGTACATACGTACATAAACCTCCTATGTGTGTACACCAGTATATTTCCATATATCAAGCTTATTGGCCCGTCAAAAGAAACCAACGACTCAACCAGCCCTTAATGTCCTGGACGTTCTACCTTGATGCCGTTCAGTTGTTTCGATGAAGCCTGACATGGGATATCATCCACGGGAAAACATGGATATCTATAAACATGTTGTTCTCATTGGTATGTATGGTTATCACCATGATGATTTATTACGTTCCCTATAAATGCCCCTAAAATGATGTGGATTTCCCAGCTGGGACAATGCGTAAAAAAATCATGATCGACTCAGCCAATCCATGAATCAACCATGCTGGTTGCTGCTTTCTTTGATTTTGGATGGTTATGTCATGGTTATTTTCAATGGGCATACCCAATTTTTATGATTGGTGTTACCCAATTGTTGATGATTTTCAATGATTCCAATTACAATTTTTGGATAACACCAATTAAAAAATGGTTAACCAATTGTTGATGATTATCCAATTTTTAATTGGTGTTACCCAATGGTTACCCGATACGCCCAAAAAATCGCACTTGAAAAAGGCACAAAAAAACCGCCGCGGCGACCTGCTCGAGAATTTCCAAGGCAGCCAGCTGTCCAGCCACCAAAATCTGATTCTCAAAGTCTCGCGGGACGAGGGGATTTCACCATACCGAAAAGGGGAAAACACTGGGGATTTCACCCAAAAATGGTGGAAGTTGATGGCTTCAAAATGGTTCAAGTTAAAAATGGTGGATTTCCACATCGAAACATGGTGTTTATTAGGGGTTGATCGAAGGGAACATTGCGAAATGGATGGTCAATGGGTAGATTTGAGAAACATTTGAAGGAGGAAATCGGGATTTGACAAACCAATGTGGGGATGTTACCATCGAAATTGGCAACAGCAACAGAACCATGGAAATGCTCGGAAGATCTCATCCCACTTGCTAACTTGAGAGCCATAATCAATTAAGACCCATGAGCAGTGTTCAAAAACCCTCTTTCGTTCCAGTGCACTAGTTGGCTGATAGGAACATTTCCCATACTAGATTGTAGTAGTCAGCCATATATTGCTCTGCACCAACAAAGAGAGGAAATTGAAGCGACGACATAAATGCAATTCTAGGCACCAACTCAAAAAACCATCCATGCAACGATGAAAACCGCAATTTTGGGCCACGATCAAAAACGAGGGAAATATCATGCCTTGGCAAAAAAAAAGAGTTGTAGCTCCAAATGGACCATTTCCAGCTCCAGAGATGCTGCCTCTCAGGACAGTGTACGTATCTCATGAGGTGGACAGCACCTGGGGTTGGAGTTTGTCACGCCAACAATTCCATGCTGGCGCGGGTGCTCGATGTACCCGTTGAACCACATCCCTCGCACCACTGCCGTGTTAATCCAAAACGCTGGGCGACTCAGCACTGAAGTTGGCCGCACACAGCCATGGCAAAACCATGCTTATAAAGTGTTTAGGAATTTTTAAAAACGGTTCAAAACATGGTTATAAAAGGATATCTCGTTCATTCCCATGCTTTTCAAGTCCTAAAGTGGGACACTTCAAACCACCATTGCGGTTCTGCAAAGCGTCACGGGTAATCTGTGGCCAATCTTGGATACGCAAAAACATCACATAACTGAGTTGGTTGGATCAATATATGGCCACTTCCAGCAAAAGATTACTGGTTGGTGGTTCCAACCTACCCCTCTGAAAATATGACTTCGTCAGTTGGGGTTACTATCCCCAACTGAATGGAAAACAATAAATCTTCCAAACCACCAACCAGATGAAAAGTTTAACAAAAAGTGCCCCAAAAATGTTGGTTTCCCCAAAATCCCCATAAATCCAGCTAGACCCGATGTTTTACAGGGATAAACTGGGCACTGCCTTCAAACGCTGGCGAAATCGTAGCCCGACATCGAAGAAGACGTTAGGCAATGCCACACATCACCAATATGGATTGATTGCTTTACTAAGAGTAGTTTGGTAATTGCTTCACTCTTGGTCTTCAAGAATTCCTTCCGAACAGCAAGCGAAGGGGTCTCCCAGCAAGACACTTTGCCTCAACAATCGCATCAGTGAAGAGAAATGACTCCAATGGTAGTTGTCCATCAACGTTGTTCAAACATTCTACTGAAAACACACATCTATACTGGTTGGTGGCATACCAACCCCTCTGAATAATATGAGTTCATCAGTTGAGATGATGAAATTCCCAACTGAATGGAAAAATAGAATTCATGTTCCAAACCACCAACCAGTGTTGTTTATGGTCAATTTATGGAATCTATGGTTAATCTATGGTTGATGTACTGAATTAAATAAATACCTGGTTGGTTTTGCAATAACCATCTTGAAAAATGATGGACTTCGTCAATGGGTTTCGGATGACATCCCATATATAAAACACGTTTGAAACGACCAACCAGATACAATTTATATGGTATTTATGGTATTAACCATTGATATTTATGGTTAATCTATGGTTAATCTACGGTTAAATACACATCTATAAAATTCGATAAACCAACCACTCCACCGACCCATCGGATGAGTTTCAATCACCCAAAAAACAAACCTGGCACTCGCAGTCGTAAGAGTCCGGGAAAGAGCTCTTGCATGCCTGGACTGCCGTTGACTAAGGTAAGCCTAAATCCAGCAGTTTATCTCAAAATATAGACAAAGACAGAACATGATATACCCAATATTCACTAGAATCTTGATTTTGTCTAGTCTCTTAAGAAGCCATGGTGTATCCATTGGCATTCTCCACGTTGAAAAGGCCAGAACATCTCATTTTTCAGACACATCTGTGTTTTAGTTTGGGGGAGGATGCGTGTGGGATGTGAGAATAGATCCCTATCGCTCAGTGTGAAAAGAATGCCCGACACCTGATTTTGTAGTAAGTGTAAACTATATCCTCCTCTATCGCAAGTCTATCTCCCTAAAATGGGTTGCTTCGTTTATGAAACCTATCCCTCATTTTCATTTTGTGGGTTATACAACAGTTATACATCTCATTATATTCCTGTTATTTCCGTCATATCTATATCGCAATAACATGGTTGGCTTACACTGATATCCAAAGTGCATTGAAGAATTTCGTTTGGCTGCAGTTCTCCATCCTTTTCTTTTGAGCGCCGGGCGTCGCGGCAGGGCCATCGCCGAGGCTGAAGAGTCCAACGGGTGGTTTACATTGATTCTATTTGATTCAGTTTGACCTAACTTTCACTATCAGATATACTTTTTTTTTTTTAAAACATGACAACACTTAAAAAAATCTTTTAAACTATACAAACATCGTATATCTATTGGAGGGGTACCCTCCTAATTTTTCTAAACCATGGTTGAGCAAAATCCGGGGTTGACATTATCAACCATATATTGTTCTATATCTACCATATATTACCAACCATATATATACTACCATATATTGTATATATTAGTAGATATATCAAAATCCATTATATTGTCGTTGACAGATATGGCACCTCCAAAGCATGTGAAGAAAGCCCGCCTCGCTGCAGATACTTTGCTTCAGCCAAGGCATTGGAGACCAGAACGCCACCTCGAAAAAGAATGGGGAGATACAACTCATCCGAATGTTAGGATACATATTTAAATGGAATATAGTGGATGAATTTGGTATATATATATACACTGCATATATGTATACATATGTATATATATACTGTAAATATAGATATAGATATGGGGATGCAATGGGATATCGTGGGATAGAGTTAGGATATTTATAGGGATGTAATGAATTTTTTCCCTATCTATGTACAATTGGATAGCGGAAAATGATGGGGATATAGTCGGAACATAGTTAGCATATTTGGCCCCCCTGAACTTGCAATTTAATAGGGAAGAATCATGATAAACAAAGGTGTTTTAAGGCTGCCGCATTTTCAGACACACCACTTTCTAGGGATGTACCCTCTGGTAAACTAACGTAACTATGGAAAATCACCATTTTTAATGGGTAAATCCACTATTTCTATGGCCATTTTCAATAGAAAACTGTTAGTTTACTAGAGGGTAATGGGAATGTAGTGGGATATAGTTTGGATATACTGCCACCAAAATGATATTGTGGGAGCTATAGAGAATACTTTCCCGCTTGATAGCCACCATGAAGAATCGCCACTTTGGATGGTTAAATCCGCAAGTTAGTAACCGGAATGAAAACGAAAGGATGGCCATCCCCCAAAAACAGGAAAATCTCATCATGGATCCCATTCATCATCCATGAAAATCACCCATCATATCCCAATTGGTTATCCTCACTTTTTTTATTAACAGGATATAATATAGCAACCCCCGAAAAGATATATAGAACATTATAAAAACACGCCTGGCATGGCATGAAACTCCTCAACTGGTGCTGATTCAGACGCCCGATTGTGACAGTGCTTGGCAGCTCGGCCTGTGTAATTTGATTTCCCCATTATTTTGGAAACAAATCCACATTTCCGTCTTCAATATAACTATTTCCAAGAATGAAGAAAAACATCAATAAAACTTCCACATATTTTTCCTCATGATTTTGGAAGACTTCAATAACACGGAGGATGTTGTTATTTCTTTAATCAATTCTTACGGGCAAGCGAGCTCACCTTAATACAGCGAACAAGCTCACCTGTTTCATGGCCACATTCAGTTGTAGTTACATTCATAGGATGGAGATGAGGATAGGATGGTCCAGAGCCTACTGACCCAACTGACTGAACGACTGAACCTGTCAGCAAGTAGCATGAAGGGAACTTACTTAAAAAATCACCACCATCTTTATATCATTGGATTGGTTTAAGGGACAATCTACAGGAAACCATGGTTTTTACCATGAAATATGGGGTTTCCTGTAAATTTTCCTGTAAACCAATCCAATGATTATATGATGTTTCCTCATCAGTTCTTCACTATTTGAGTGATATTTTACCTTTCGGCATCTCAACTTGGGGGTCGCCACAATGGATATCAACCCAATCTATGACCCTAAAATACTAGATATACAATTTGGTACAGCAACATGATAGTACATGATAGTATGATAGTATCCCAATATAATCAAAATCCCTTAAACAATCCCAATGAGTAGTATCCCAATATTTCATCAAAATCCCAACATCAATATGGGTTTGTCTGAAAATAGTGTACCCCTAAATCTACTGGATTATCATCATTTTCCCTATCATTTGATAGCTATCTGGGGGTATACCGTATTTTCAGACACACCCATATAGTCTCCCCAAGTATTGAGTACATCAACCCATCATTTTTCCCATCCCCCCCATGGATCCGGGCCTTCTTTGAGGCGTCGCTTGGCCAGGCGGAAACCGGGACGTGGAAGCCAACCTTGAAGCGTGGCTTAGGTCTTGGTTACCCAAAAAGGTGAAACCGGATCTGGTTCAAAAATGCTATGCCAAAACACATGGGGAGAGAAGTCACAGTAAAGGTTGATAGCCCAGAAAGCACGTGGTGTATATAATAATAATTAGTAATAATAATAACTAATAACTACTAATTCATAATAATAAGTAATAATACTTCTACATATATTAATATATATATACAAATATGTTTATATCCGTATCTACAATTGGGTTGCATTGTGGTAATTACTCACTAGTATGGGAAACAAACCAGGGCAAGCTACAACTGGCTTGTAAGTGGGCTGGATCATAACCATGCTTATCATGCTTAATAACCTAGAAAGCAAGGGGTTTAGGATCCCCGAGCCATGACCATCCCCAAATGATAGGTTTATGGTTTCCAAGGCAGGTTTCCAAGGCACATTACATACATTTAGTGCAGGGGTATCATTGTTCAAGTTTTTCTTTGTGACATTGGATACTCATAGCAAAGATGTAATATGCAACTTTCAGCTGGTGAAACCATCACAATGGCTACATAATCCCGCCCATGCTGCTATTGAACACACTCTACATGGCACCTATGTGTTTCACCAGTAAATCCCCCTAGTAGCCATGGTTTCTGCCTATAGTTTTGACGGTCAATTCCAGAGATTTTTCCATGGCCCAGCCCCGTTCAACGATGGTATTTAGAGCATCCCCAAATGGTAGGTTTATAGCATTGGCTTTCCCAGGTTAACTTCATTGTGGGCTTGTCTAGAACTAATGGGAAAACCAGCAGAAGCCAAGGATTTATCATAAGTCAACCACAGAATATCAATATCTGGTTGATTATGCTTCACAATACCAATATCACAAAATCAACCAATATCAATATCCAGAATATTCTCCTCTTAATCTCACAATATCAGCCTCACATCGCACATGGTCCGCGAAGCAACGGCAACCCCTTGGCTCCCCCGGCGTGGCTTGTGGATGCTGCGGGCGTAGCCCACGAAGACATCATCGAGGATCAGATCGAACTGGCGCCGGTCCTGCCAACGCTAAGGTTTGCCAAGATATTCAAATCTCGGCATAGGAAATGCAGTACAGGGTTTAAGCATGTTTTACCAACACAGTATGGGATTATAGAAGCCACAAAAACAATTGAGTAATTGATCACTACATGAATGGGCTTTTACTTTTCTATCCGTTTTGGGATGTTGCAGTACGAAATATGCGGTTTAACAGCACAATATGGGATTCTACGAAGAACACATGGGGGTTTGAACAGCTGAAATAGGGATATCACCGCCAAAAATGGCGATTTAACCAATCAACATCGGGTTCTAAGCAATCAAAATTCAGGATAAGAAAAAGGGTTACAGCTTGACGCAGCCCCAAGGGAACCGCTTCATTGCTGTTGAGTGCGAAACTTATGGCCTTAAATTTACATCCTGGACTATCGTTGGCCCTGGTTGATTTAACCGAAAACCACCACCCACTTGAACTGGCGACACCAATCATCTGAAGAAGAAGAAGATATTGAAGATACCTCTTCCACGGGTCTGTGGCGAAGGGGGGAGGTCCCGCCAGACCACCACAGCGGGCTCGCCCCCTGTACAGCATCAATCGCGAATTGCCGGCGTAAGTGCCACGCCTGCCACGCAAAGTGAAGGTGGATGTCACGAAGTGCCACGCCTGCCACGCAAAACGAAGGTGGATGTCGCCAAGTGCCACGCCTGCCACGCGAGACGCCGCGGCGCCCACGAAAACCCGCTGCGCCACCAGAGCCCGCCCAGTGCCGTAAGTGCCACGCCTGCCACGCAAAGTGAAGGTGGATGTCACCAAGTGCCACGCCTGCCACGTTGTGGGATGACAAGTTGTGTGTGGGCAAGTTGTGTGTGAGCAAGTTGTGTGTGAGTAAGTTGTGTGTGAGCAAGTTGTGTGTGAGCAAGTTGTGTGTGGACAAGTTGTGTGTGAGCAAGTTGTAAGTTGTGTGAGGACAAGTTGTGTGTGAGCAAGGAGCAAGTTGTGTGAGGACAAGTTGTGTGTGAGCAAGTTGTGTGTGAGTAAGTTGTGTGTGAGCAAGATGTGTGAGGGCAAGTTGTGCGAGGACAAGTTGTGTGTGAGCAAGTTGTGTGTGGACAAGTTGTGTGTGAGCAAGTTGTAAGTTGTGTGAGGACAAGTTGTGTGTGAGCAAGGAGCAAGTTGTTTGAGGACAAGTTGTGTGTGAGCAAGTTGTGTGCGGACAAGTTGTGTGTGAGCATGTGTGAGCAAGTTGTGTGTGGACAAGTTGTGTGTGAGCAAGATGTGTGAGGGCAAGTTGTGTGAGGACAAGTTGTGTGTGTGAGCAAGTTGTGTGTGGACAAGTTGTGTGTGAGCATGTGTGAGCAAGTTGTGTGTGGACAAGTTGTGTGTGAGCAAGTTATGTTTGGACAAGTTGTGTGTGAGCAAGGAGCAAGTTGTGTGAGGACAAGTTGTGTGTGAGCAAGTTGTGTGTGAGTAAGTTGTGTGTGGACAAGTTGTGTGTGAGCAAGTTGCGTGTGGACAAGTTGTGTGTGAGCAAGTTGTGTGTGGAAGGCGGACGGGCGGGCGGACGGGCGGGCGGACGGGCGGACGGCGGGATACAGAACCAAAGACAAGAACCCCACACATAGATGTGGGGAAAAATGCTTCTACAACAGTATGAGGGTTTTGCAGCCTAGGTTTTTTTTGAGTTTTTTTTTCTTTTTAATTAGCCTTAAATTTCCAATATAGTACTTTTGTAAGGCCTTGTTCAAATATTGGTTGATAACTTCTGTAGTGAAATCTAAGGTTTTTTCTGGACGGTCCTGGGGCATAGCTTATTTTTGTAGTGAATCTGGGGGTGATTTTTTTGCTTAATTTTTCTGACCAATTTAAGCTATTTCTTGGGCCGTACCTTATTTTCAATAATTCAAAATGAAATTAAGTGAGGTCGTCTGAAAAACGCAATTAGTGTGACGTTGTTGTCCAGGTTGAGGTTGTTGAGCACTCCCATTCCCCCAGGATTTCCCAAGTGTCTTTTTCACCGTCTTCGCAATGGATTGCTTCTCGTCACTTTTCGGTCTCTACTGTCCTCCCTCACCTAGGGTTGACGCTAGGCCTAGTGGTACTACAAAACAGTTTGCAGCTACAGTTTTTTGGGGCACAGCTTACCTACAAATTGCATTTGGCCACAATTTATCCATTGCAAAAGACTCTTGGTTTTCCCAGTAGGTCCATTTAAAGATTCATACAATTTGAACAGTTCTCATGGACCAGGCAGGAATGTCTACAAAACTTCCTCTGCACTACAAAAGCCCAGTACACAGCAAGGTAATTCCTACAGAATAGAGCCTTACAAAACATTTTGGAGGGGTCACATGTTCTTGGCTTTTGTAGGGGAAATGGTATCCCCGATACGTTTGGCCCATTGAGTACCAATTTTTAAAGAAATTTGTTACACTCTGACAATACCTGACACTGCAGGATGGCCATTTTCGATAGATTTTAGCAAGTAGTTGATCTACACATGGAACATCTTCGCACAGGGACGATGTTTTTCGGTGCTTTCAACCTCCCCAGCATCCGATGCAGCCAATTGGGGTCATTTTCCCAGCCTTTCGCAAGAACTCCAAGGCATCCTGGTGGATCACCTCAACTTTCAAGGCGTCCAAGTCGAAGTGTTTCTTGGCCAATCGGATCACCTGACGCCAGGTGGGGATGATGGGTTGATTGGATGGGAAAGCCATGATTTTTATATCATGGACTCTCGAACGAAAAGAGGTTTACACATGTTTATGATAAATGGATAATCCAACAAAAAGAGATTTATATTGCTTTATATTGGTTTAAATGTTTACTAAGACTTTTTCCAAACACGAACTCTGGGATTCTCATCTGAGTTGGCTATTTGTGGAGGATCTCGAATCAGGTTTTTTTGCCGCTCCTTTCTTATTGCGCCCTGAAAAGATCTTACCGGGCTCTGGATTAAGGGTTTGATATCTGATACATTGGATATAAGCCAGTATGTTGGATATTTGGGACATACAACATGAGTTGTACCGTTATACCCAAATCTGTATAATGGGTAATACCCAAATAAACTTGGATATCATTAAACAGATACAGCGAAATATCCACAGAATCCCATCCCGCTAATATAAAAGACCACCCAGAAACCCTGCTTCATTTATAGAATAGGGGATGGAACCACATAGTTTGGGACCATAAAATGAGGGTGTTTGATATGAACCGGGGATGGGATGAGTAACTCAGTATCTGTATGTTCATCCATGTTTACGATCATTCCCATTTACATCTCCCAGGTTTATCCCCAATATATTCGATTTTATATTTCCCTGGATTGTTTAATATCAGGGGGATGGGATTGTTTTGATATTGGGGATATCAATATCCATAGAGATATTGTTTCAGTTGGGGTTATCTATGGATTGTTCTCAATGGTTTGTTCTGAGAATAATCCATCTAGAGATATGAATAGAGATAATTCAGAACAATCCATAGAAAAATCCATAGAGATACTAACAGTGGCTGGGGTACCCCCAGTCATCATCCAGTCGTCATGGATGACCATGACTTAGGATTGAAACCTATGCTGACTTGGGGATCCTACATGACTTAAGAAACCTTCATATGTTATGGTGATATAGCCAACCAAAAGGATCATTGGAGAACACGGCTAACCACGCGTTATTAATGGCAAACTAGTGCTTGATGGCACAATGTGTCTTGGTCCAGAAAGAAAAACCAGCAACTACCCTCTGGTAAACTAACATAACAATGGAAAATCACCGTTGTCAATGGGTAAATCAACAAATGGGTAATTTTCAATAGCTATGTTTGTTTACCAGAGGGTATATGGTCTATGGCATACATATCCCACCAAATCCCCATGATAATCACCATGATGTCATCCCATGAAGGACCCACTTTTTTCTTCCCACCCCAGCTGATGCCTCAGCATCCAACTCGACTCCAACGATTTGCGCCTGGCGACGGAAAAAGCAGAATGAAGGCCATTTCTTGCATGACTCAGCTAACCAAAAGCAGGGATTTTAATCGTTTTTTAGCCAGCAAAAATTAGGGGTCGAATTTTTAAACATCAAATTCGAAAGCATGGAGATTTCAAAGGATTGAGCCAACAAACCCGGCCAATTTCACCAAGCCCGGCAGCATTCAGTCGCCGGTGAAATCGACACTGTATGGTGTCCGGGCTCAGGGTGCAGCTGTCCAAAATATTCGGATTTTGTTAGTTGGCTCAGCTGGTTTCAAAATGATAATTTAAAGACCAAGATATTCAGCTGGGTTTTCACAAGTTCCAGTGAATGGATTCTGGTTGGTGGTATACCTACCCCCTCTGAAAAATGTGAGTCAGTTGGGATGATGAAATTCCCAACTGAATGGAAAAATAACATTCATGTTCCAAACTACCAACCAGTTATTGGCTTTTCACAATTTCCAGTCAATGGATTCATTTTTTGTTTCATTCCTATGGGATTAAACCCGTGTTATGTAACAGTGAAACTTGCGGCGATCGGTCCGAATCGGATGAACTGCTAATTCTTTTGTCGCAGGGGTTGAGACCCAGTTGATGGAGGGTAAACTGGCTATCTTCTTAAAGAATCCTATCCCACTGTATTTCATAATCTCTCGGTTAGGGTTGTATATCAAGATTCTTGCTGTTCAATTCCCCATGTTCCCAAAATTTTCCGCTTCAAAAACTGTATATTCCACTGTTATGTTCCATCACATGCCATCATATCCATTATATCCGCATAGAAGAGTATGCTTGATACCACCATTTGGCTATCGGTCAAAGCCCTTTTGCTCTGGCAAACACCAAAATATAGACTCGGCAAGTGGTAAATTTCAGTTGCAGAAATATGGCATATTGTATGGTACAAGTTTACTACACTATTAAATACCGTATACCATATTTATACCATGGATACCAAATTGGTCAGTCGCAAATATGGTTTTTCATCGGTCTTGACTAATGCCACACGAAACTGATGAGGAAAACATGTTCTTGGAACATGTTCTAGTATACCCCTGTAAGAACATATCTGAGAGGTGGGTTCTAAGTATCATTAAGTCTTCCATTTTATTCGAAATTTGGATGGACATATACCACTAATGATTTCACTCATTCTGATGGTGAAACCGCAATTTGGATGATGAAAAATCGTCTTGCCTCCCCAAAATCGCAATTTTTGTTGGTAAACAAATCCCACATTTTGTATATAATGAAGATATATATATGGTACGAGTAGAACCGCCATTTTGGACCCCACTAATCCCACGATATCCCAAAACATCAATGATTGTTAAGCCGTGGTGACATCCTATTGGTTTTGTACCCGGAGATTTGCTGGTAAACGAGTCCCTTTGTTGCACAGCCACTCGTTTTCAGTGTTGTAAAGACCCATAGTATCGTTAGTAATCGCTCTTATATCCCCATACGATTCCACCAGTCTCCAAAAAAAACACTCACTGAAAAACAAGAAAATGTCCTAGGAATTAAGCAGATATCCGATTCTATTTCCATGATCTAGCTTGAGTTTTGATGATTAAACCCTACTTGGGGGATCATCCCATGGTCCTCGCAACTGGTGAACGCAAACCTGGTTAGTAAGTTCCCTGGGTCATCACATCTATAAATGATTGTTAATTATGGCTATTAACCACTTATGAAATGGGGTATTCCTCCAAGTTTGGTTAGCAATCCGTTTGTAGATGATGAAAACCCATTGATAGAAAAGTGGTTAAGAACATCTATCGACGGTTATTAAACCTGCTATTTATAAGCCACATTTGAAGAATCCGCCCATTAAATCGTACTTATTAAGATCGATTCTTAACATGTGATTATAGATGTGATCATCCATCCAAAAACCACTTTCTATTAATAAAACACATGTTAAGTGGGCTAATATAGTCATCAAAACATATAACCCTATTGGCTAGCTATATCCCATTACATATTGGCTAGTCATTACCCTCTGGTAAATTAACATAGACCCTGAAAATCATCAATTTCTCGTTGAAACTAATCTTCCCCTATCTGGCAGGGTCGAACTGTTCATTTATAACCAGTATATAACCATTATAGTTAATATGGTGTAGATTTATAGAACCTATTGGTTAGTCATTTAGTTCTTACCAATATATATATATACACATATATTGCTTGGTTATACCCCATGATATATTGGATACCTCAAGCAAACTAACATTTTGTTATGGAAAATCACCATGCTATTTAGCTGGATAAATCCACTATTTCTGTGGCCATTGTCAATAGCAAACTGTTAGTTTACCCGAGGGTAAATCCCATAAAACATCCCATTAAATCACCATTTTCCATCGCTTTTTCTATGTTTAAATGGAAGAGTAAACACCATATATACAGTGGATTACCCTATATTTCTGGGGCATTATCATATTTTTCTATGTTTACATATGTTTTAAACCCGAGGGTAATCCACTGTATATATGCCCCAGAGTTTCGATAGCTCCCCACTCCCGACGCCTCCCGACGCCTCGGGTCTCAGGCGCCTCAGCGCCCGCGCAGCTGTGCCGCCCCCCAGGCCCAAGATCAACACCGAAGGCCTGGACGGGATGGGAATCATGTTATGGTCAATTTATATGGTATTTATGGTGCTAACCATGGATATTTATGGTTAATCTATGGTTTAATCTATGGTTGATGGTTGGTGGTTTCACTAATATCCATTGATTAATCCTCCGTTAATCATCCATTATACATCACTAATTATACATTGATTATACACACTAATATCCATTTATCATCCCAATTAGTGGGTTATTAGTGATGTTGACCCAATTTTGTGTGATATTAGTGATGTTGACCCAATTATGATTATGGATATGTGATTTCGTCACTAATTATCATCTGGTTTTCCCAATGAAGTATGATAGTATCCCAATGAAATCAACATCCCTTTATATCCCAATGAGTATTATCCCAATATAATCAAACACCCAACATCATCATCTGGTTGGTTTTTGGTCATTTTAGAATCATATTCAAAAATAGGGCGATAGATCTTATCATATTATCTGGTTGGTGGTTGACCTACGAAACCCCTTTGAAAAATATGACTTCGTCAGTTGGGATGATGAAATTCCCAACTGAATGGAAAACTAAAATTCATGTTCCAAACCACCAACCAGTGTTATTTATGGTCAATGTATGTAATCTACGGTTAATCTATGGTCAATTTATATGGTATTTATGGTATTAACCATTGATATTTATGGTTAATCTATGGTTAATCTATGGTTGATGTACTGAATTATGGCGTCGAATTAATGTTGATGCATCATATTCATGATATATAAATATATTCTGGTAGAATTTAAATGGATAATGCCATATACTGACCTTTTTAACCCGCAGTGAATATTATCGGCGAAATATGGCAATTGTGGTAAATTATTGGTAAATATTGGTAATACATGGTGAATTATTGGTAATACAACCAATCGTGAATAGTTGGTGCCCATCGTACTCGTGATTCATGGTACATTATCGAGAACTTTTGGTACCCTGTGGTAAACAAACATAGGTATTGAAAATGGCCATAGAAATAGTTGATTTACCTATTAAAAATGGTAATTTTCCATAGGCACGTAAACGTTTACCAGAGGGTAATACAACCAACCAGATACATGTTGTACCATCTCGATAGAATCATCCTCGGTGTATATCACCCAACAATGATGCAAACAGGTGGAAAAATCGGGTGTCTAAAATCAAGTTTTCTGGCGAGAATGTACAACATAGAAAAACATACTGTTTTAACAGGGGATTGCGCAATAAGTTACAGCGGCAAGGGAAGCCAAAGAGTGTGGGGAAGTAATTTGGAGATAGTAACTTAGTTGGATCTCCATGAAAAGATCTTTGGAGAAAACATCTACCTACACTGGGATATACAGCCAAAGATATGGTTTCTCCAAAAATGATGTATCCTTCCTCCATGTATGGCCATTTTATATATGGAAACTAATGATCCACCGGTGGATGGAATAAGGATCCTCAAAAAAATTATCCACAGCAGGTGGATCTAGCACATTCATGGCAGAATATTGAAGTACTGAACTGTTCAGTACTCGTATACCCTGGTGTACCCAGTCACTTCCCGATCTTTCTGCTGGTGATATCCAACATTTAACAACATTTCCACATGTTTGACTGCTGGATTCCCCATCTTCAACCAAACCAGGTTACATGTGTCATGGTCAACACGTCGTCCCTCAAGGGGAATCCTAAAAAAGTGGCCATGAAGCCCTTCATTTCCAACCATCCACCAATAAGGGCTATAAAAAAGACATGTTCAAACATGAATATCCTGGTGATATCATGTTTTCCTATCCCATTCGTAATTGACCATGCTTGTTCATATCCCATTCATGTTCCAATCATTAAAATACCATCTGGTTATTTAACAACGCTATGGACAATTGCCCATAGAAATCGATGATTTATATTGATTTATGAAGATTTATCTAATTAACAACGGTGACTTTCCTATCACACAAAAATATACCGTTTATCACGCCAGACCAGGATGTACAAGGTGGTGCCCCAGTTCGTTAGCTAAGTGGCTTATAAACCATAGTAAGTAGTTCGATCTATCTACCATAAACCATAATGAAATTGGCGTTCCTTGCACCAACTTAGCGATTCCGAACTAGGGCACCACCCTGCAGGATGTATGACTTTGGGTTTACGTTACGTACCCCCACCTCTCTGTAGTTGCCAGGACTGGCAAGGCTAAGGCATCCCAAACCAAGGCAGACCTCAGAGCTGGTCGAAATGAGGAGATCATGGGGAAATCAACGGGATAAATGCTTGAGAAACTTTTTTTTTTAATGGGAAATGCTCACTTTTTAAGACAAAAGAAAGAGGAGATATGTGAGGATAGTGGATATTGTAGGGATAAATGGACAATATATGTAATTATATATATATATATATATACTGGTTGGTGGTTTTAACCATCTTGAAAAATATGAAAGTCAATGGGAAGGATTATCTCATATATTGTGGAAAATAAAATTCATGTTTGAAACCACCAACCAGTATATATTGTGGAGTATAAAGGGAATCCTGAGCAACAAATGGGGAGAATCAGCACCAAATTGCCATTGGCGGTTTCAAGTGAAGCCTTAAACAGTCTTAAACATCTTAGCCATAATTGCGATTATATACCCCCTAGTTTGATCATATTCAGAATATATATATATGTCTATATTTATCTCTATATCTAAATATATATATATAATACATATGTATACACGTATATATATATATATACACATGTATCTCTCTCTCTCTATGTGTATATGTATAGCCCTTTATCATAGCAGAACAGCACTGAGGAAAAAGACAAGATTTGAACCACGTGACTCGCAGGGAGACCTCTATCAGCTCTATGGGGTGACACAGTTGCTCCATCTACACTGGAAACCCGAACCACAGCCAATCTTAGTCGCAGTACCCTGCAACAAGAAGTCTGAGCTGGTTAGTATGTATGTGTATATGCATATATATATATATATATGCATATACATATATATATATATATATCTACTATATGAAAAAAGAGGAAACAACCAGGCAACCCATTGAGTTGGTTTCCCTGGTACCCTCCGAGAAACCGATTGGTCTCCTTGGAGGACAGGGATGCGACAGTCCTGGGATTAAACCAGCCAGCAACTACACGGATATAGGGTCTTGAATGGGATTTTGAATGGGGTCTATAACCAATATATATATAATTATATATATATGTACACATATGGGCTTGTCTGAGCATGTTGGGAAAACACAAACAACAAATGGTTTAGAATTCATTTTACCTACAAAGCATGGCCATTGTATTGATACACCCGTCTGAACAAAGACCGAAACTCCCCGTGAAGTTCCCAGAAACTGGTGTATCCACCTGCAGAGGGTATCTTTGAACATGCCCACGGGCAGCCTGCATAATTGATGATATTTGTTGACCGATCAAGAAAAGGGGTAATTGATACTTGATAATCTCAACGGGATGGGATAATGGATGATATTGATCATACTTGTTGATAATTCCTTGATCATGGATCATATTAGGATGGGATGGGATAATTGATATGCCCGGCAAAATCATCCAAAATCAACAAGCATCAATGATGACACCAGATTTGTTGATCATGTCTTGAGAATTTAATCACCATATTTCTAGAGATCTGAACATATTATAATCATATGGATCTTTCAACGCATATGGATCATACTTGTTGATCATCTGTTGATCATTGATTCATTGATCATATTAGAATCATATTCATATATTAGGGGGATAGATCTGATCATATTATAGTCAGATAATGGGGATGGGATGAGCATATTTCTAGAGATCTTTCGCCCACGACGTCTACAACGTCTTCAACGATTCAATGCCCAGTGTCTCATCTACGATCAGCGCCAGTCCATCGGGCCCATCATCCACTCGCACTCGCCCAGCAAGATCACCCTGCGCAGGGCCAAGGCAGTGATGGATAGTTATGGATAGTTAAGAACGAATAATAGGATGTAAACCAGTGAATATGGTTATTATGTTATTTATCCACTCAATTTAAGGAAAAACATGGATATGTGATCAACAAACCTCAGCGATTTTACCAACAAGAACTTAGGTTCGAACCAAGCAAACTAGTGATTTACCAGGCCAAAAGGGTGAGTTACCACAAAAGTTGGGCCATAAACCAACAAACATTGTAATATAACTGAACAACAAGGGGAGGGCTGGTCTTTGTTGGAACAAACGACACACAGAAAGCAAGGAAGGAATCTATCTCAACAGAACACATCTTCTATGCAGATTTCTTTTTGCCGCAGCACAAAAAGGAACCAAGTACAGCAAACCGTGTTTCTCTTGACTCCCCAAAAGCGTCCGCGGCTGTCCCACCATGCAACAGGGGGACCATGGATCAGGGGGATCTAATCAACTATGGTGATGGCTAAGCTGAGATACACCTTGAAGAAGTCCATTTTCGGATATGACATACTAATCAAACATAGCAATGAGCAATGGAAAATCATCCATACATTTTAAACCTCTCCATTTCTAGTAGGCTTTCCCATTCAAACCTCAATTTATAGATGATTTCCCAGCCATAGACCTCAGCAGCCCGCCAAAACTTCATCCAGGAACCGGACGTGCATCTCAGCTACTGGATTCAGTACTCTATGTTGAACAAGTAGGTGGAACATGGTTCAGCGGCCTATATTTCAGTGGCCATTCTTGGAATTTTCCTAAAATGGGGGCACCCCTAAATCATCCATTTTATTTTGGGATTTTCCATGGTGGACATTGACCATCTAGCGAGCTTGGGGATCCTTCATTTGTGGAAACCTCCATCTATAACCGTGCGATTCCAACACTTTCAATCTACCCCGCCTCTGGCAGAGCTCGCCGCAGACCCAGTTTTGGCGTGCATGGCAGACCCCACGGGGCCCAGTTTTGTGAAAGCATCGCTTGGAGGTTTCAAAAGTCATGGGGCTGCATGGCCAATCTTAGATGCCCTGCAAAAAAATAAATTCTTAGCTGGTTAGAAGACAATCCCATTGATACCAAAAGACTAAAGGATTAGTTTCTACCCATCCAAGATTGAGCTAGGGTATCCCCAAATCATCCAGTCGTTAGAGCATCTTAGTCTTGAAACCCATTGTGACTTGGGGGTACCACCATTAAACCTCCATTTGGGTGAACATCGATGTTTGGAGGTGGAGGTGCTAAACTCAGAAATGGTGTAGCAGCTTGGAGATTGAGGATTGGCTTTACCACATCAATCACATGTTTGAAATCATCAACCACACAGGGGTGGCCTGCTTGGGGTGGGCATCTTGAAATTTGAGCCGAATCTCAAGTCGAATGACTGTACGATTGTATGAGAGATTCCTTGTCATTGCTGCTAGCCTATCTATGGCCATCTACATCTGTGGTTCTGGATAATCTACAATCACTCCAAAACCGAGTTGCAGGCCATTTTTGGGATTTAGAGGTTTCCTAATTTGGAGGTACCCCCATATCATCCAAGTCATTAGACCATGTATTGAAACGCATGGTGACTTGGGGATCCCTCATTTTTGGAAACCACCATTTATCCCCTTGTTTACCTTCATTTGAGAGGTTCTAGGTGCCGTGCTCGGACCACCTACTGGTGAACGCCTTTGCACCAGTGTGCTTGGACATTGGACACTGCGGACTTTGATCTAAAGTAATGCCAACCCGGTTTGTTTTATTGAATGCCTCCAAATTTGTGAGACCCCAAAATCAATAGATTCCAATACATACTAAATCAATGGGAATTTCAGGAACCTAAAATGGAGGTACCTACCATATATAAGGCCTATATAAAGCAAGGTATCCTGGAATTCCATTGACTAAAGCAAGGTTTCTTTCTTTGTTCTGTATTGAATACTCTCTTTGCTGGACGAAAACTCTGCAAACAACGGGGACTTCTCAGTGGGCCAGTTTTCATCAAACCAGTATCTTAGCCTATGGGGGCTCCCCTAAAAAGATAGAACGCTACCATGAACATAGGATAAACTTTTCTCTATCTTTTTTGCTGTTGGTTGAACTCCCCTGCTTGGCGGTTGTTCCCGACTGTCCCGAGGTTGCTGAACTACCATCTGGTAATTTAAGACAGCTATGGAAAAACACGGCTTTTGAGAGGTCAATCATCTCTAAACTTGGGAAAAAATCCGTAGCGATGTTAAATTCCCAAACGCTATCCCGAAACCTGTTTCTATCTACCCAGTCCCTCGATCTCTAATTTTTTCGCCATGCGCGCTGCCTTTGGCACGCACCAGTCAGGGTCTTGGGGATTGGGATTGGAGCTTCAAGTAGTGACCCAAACTCGGGTCAAACATCGAGCTGTGAGAAAATGGGCTCTTAACGGATCTTAAGCCCTTTGACTGGGCAATTTTAGGGAATATGGTGCAGTGGATTTGGATACACCATGGTGCCCAAGTCCTTGGACGAAGCCATGGCTCGTGGGGAGTCAACCATCCACGGTTCTCGTGAAGCTTCGGGAGGATGACTTAAAGGTGTCTGGCTAGCGGTTCCCCATGTATTCGATTTGGTGTAAAGACGCTGTGAGCTCATTATCATTCACCTGGACGTTTTTTTTCGGTGATGAACACCATACTTTGCGGCTGATATCTTCATTTTATTGATCATCCCCAAAACAGATAGAAACGTGAATCACCAGGAAAAGATGTAGGGAATCTTGGAATACCTATTGTTTTTCGGACCCACTGCATTTTTGGGTCTCAATCTTGACACTCTCAGTTGGGCTTCGAATTGAAACGCCTGGGAGAAATTGTGAACGAAAATGCTTTCGCAATCTGCAGCGAAGGTCTGTGCTTAAAGGAATCAGTGGACAAAACCATTTAGAGGTGGGAGATAAATGTCATGACAATTCAACACACGTGTATATATACATATGTGTATATATACATGTGTGTATATATACACACATATATATATATATGTATATATGTAAATAAATATGTATATATATATATATGTAAATATGTAAATATATATATATAAATATATGTATGTATATAAAAACATATGTATATATATATGTAAATATATACACATGTATACATATATGTATATATAAACATATGTATATATATATATATATATTTATGTATATATACATATGTATATATACATATGTATATATATGTATATATATATGTATATATATATACATATGTATATATATATGTATAT
>Ga0126342_10006599_pt1 | contig 20603 bp, 24 predicted proteins | sample Cyp1metagenome_FD_92528 | JGI IMG/M metagenome (GOLD analysis project Ga0126342, IMG submission 92528) | Coral microbial communities from Lord Howe Island, Old Settlement Bay, Australia - Cyphastrea 1 metagenome | ecosystem: Host-associated > Invertebrates > Cnidaria > Coral ...
ATTATATTATACTATATTATATTATATTATTTTATATGATATTATATGATATGATATTATATTATATTATTATATATTATATTATATTATGTTATATTATATTGTATTATTTGTATTATTATATTATATTATATTATATTATATGATATGATATTATATGATATGATATTATATGATATGATATGATATGATATAATATCATATTATGTAACGTTATTTTATATTATATCATATCATATTATATAGATTATATACTATATATAATATGTTATATATTATATGAATATAAATATGTAGACACGGATTTTGGTTTATCCCATAAAGTATCCGATCAACATCTTCCCATCTGAGGTGTCTTTGGCTCACTGGCTGAGAACCTGGCGGAGATCAGTCCCTCGATTTGATCATTGGATGAACGGGAGAATTTACTGGAAAACCCCATCTTTAATGGGAAAATGGATGGTTTCCGGTTAAGATTTTCCTTTAATCGAATGAGAAAAGTTATGTATTTTTTCGATCAGCTAGTTTTTAAAGACAAACTTTGCTCAAGAATCCTGAGTTGACATTTGTGAGGACGATTTCAGTCGGATAATTGGAGGATCGGCTTCCCATTCCGAATTCCTTGCACGTAAATATGGTTTCAAAGTGAAATGTTTGATAGCCAACGGGCATGTATTTTTTTAATTTTCTTTACCGCAGCTTTATTGTTGCATTCCAAGTGCAGCGAATCGATGCCAGGTCCTGGGTTTTTGAACCTTTCAGCGAATCGGTTGGGGGAAACCAGCTGGTCACTAAGCGGCTTGAGCCGACATGCTTTAGCTGTTTTCTATGAGAGGTGACCAGCTAAAGCATGCTTCCAGACGGAGCTTGACATGCCAAACTTAGCCGCTAGCCAATCTCTTCGAGATTTGGTGATGTGTTGATCCTCCGTTTCTGGATTTTGCTCAGCCTACTTGTCGGCAGTCATATCTAGGCAGTTCATCATATGCAAGTAGGAATATGGTCACTGTCACCCTTCAAACTGGACAGTCAGAGACCAAGTATGACCAATTCTTGTTGGTCTTGTTGAGCAGTTAACGTCCAAAAAGATCAGCCAATTCTGTCATTGTTGTAGCCGGGTAGTTCACCTATGTTCACCTCACCTTGAGCCGAGGCCAGCTCTTTCAAAAGGTGGACAGCTCAAAGCCGCTGACCATGCTGAACGCACCGGAAGTGGAACCATGGTTCAACCGGCCGATTCACAGCGTGTAAAGGGGTCAGTTGCGCGTCATGGTGTTCATGTTGCTGTATTTATTTTAGCTAACAAAATGGTCGAGGAGTACCACGTCCTTGTAAAAATCTGTGTTTTTGATATCTCATTTTACCCAGGTACATAAAGATCCCTTCTTTTAGGTCTTCAAATAGCATGATGGAACCATTTTGCAGCTTGGCATCCCAATTCACCATTGATGTCTGGCCCAGTACGCGTAGCGAGGCCGCTTCTCCCGCTGCAAACGTTGGCTCGGGCGAAAGGGATCGAACCACCTGCCGCGGATGTGACTGCTACCACCGCTGGATGGGTCAGGACGGTCGCTGCTCGAAATGATGCAGATAGATCTAGATATACGAGATATGCCCGGAAAACAAGAAAAAATCTGGTGGTTTCAAAATGTTTCAAAGATCTTTTCCTTTTCCTCAGTCCTCCCTATTTTGGATGTTTTGGATGATCCCCATAGGATGTTTTTCAGAGGTTCAACCCCCAGCTCAAATTGGATGGTTTTCACGAGCCCAGTCAAGTCAGACTGACCCGTTGTGCCCTGGCGCAACCTTGGTTTTGAGTGGAAAGACACCATTTTCTTTGGCTGGGATGGTAGATTATGGAATTTTCCATGGAAATTGTATGGGAAATCCATGGAAAATCCAGTTTTCTATGCTTTTTTTCCTTATTTCCGGTCTTGATTCATGACTCTGCAATTATGTTGCATACCCACTTGTGACCCATTCAAAAGCGCTATATCTGCGGAAATTGGAGATGTTGGCTCTTCCCAAGATTTCGCACCAGTGGATCTGTAGAACTGAGACAAAGTGAACATCGGCGTGTGTCTCAACTTTTCCTAAACTCTTCAGAATCAATTTCCAAAGTTTCCAAAGTTTCCAAAGCCCAAGAGGCCCCAGAGGCCCAAGAGGCCCAAGAGGCCCCAGAGGCCCAAGAGGCCCCAGAGGCCCAAGACTCCCCAGATTTCAATCTCTATTTTTTCCCGAATTTCCTGGACAGATCGAGGACTATGCTGGGCTGACTTACTGCACGGAGTTCACCGATGCCAATGAAGCCACAGCTGGGGAACCGGCCAACATGCGTTGCTTGGTGCATGACTCCCACTGCGAGGCCATGGGTTGGGGCTAGGGGGCCCATTTTCCCCCATGAAAATGATGTGAATTTGGAGTAACATACTTTAAAGATCTTTAAAGGACAAAGCCGCATTGGATGATCGGCTGGGACCCCAGATGTAAGTTTGTTTCCATGGCCTATACCTGGCGGTGTCCCTGGGTAATTGCTTTCTGGTTTAGGCTTCACTGGTGGTTTGGCGCCGATTTGAATTTTGCATCCAGGAATGTGGTCTGGGATTGTGATGAAACTTTTCCCAACTGTCACTTTCCTGTCACTTTCCTGTCACTTTCCTGTCACTTTCCTGTCACTTTCCTGTCACTTTCCTGTCACTTTCCTGTCACTTTCCTGTCACTTTCCTCTACTTTCCTGCCACTGCCAGGGTTCAGCGGAGGGCAGATGTGGCCCAAACTGTCCTCGCTACACCACGAATGGCTGTGAATGTGCCAAGAGCTGGGTGCAGGAAGGTCACGAGGAGCCGGGAGGCGTTGGTGCTATTTCCATAAACCTACTACCCTTCTGGAACCATTTTAGTTCAATGCAGGGCATAGACATAATAGATACCACCCTTCCCATTGGTTGCTTGAAAAAAGAGGGTCATCGGGGCAGCTGTTGGGTTCAGCTGGTGTAGCTATGAGTCAATGAGTGAAAATTGATGCCCCACCGCAACTTTCGGGGACCCAAAAATGTGAGCCATACTCATAGAAGCCTGATTTCAGTTCTTTTGGTGTTGAACCAGGAAACCTTGCATCATTTTTTGGGTCATTGTGCATTCCGTAGGAGTGCCACGACTCCTGCTGCAATCCTACAGGCTGGGGGGTTCTGAGGGATTCCGATTTGGATCTGACATATTTTGGGAGCAGAACTTGGACATTTTGATCTGTTTTCCTACAATTTTTCCTACATTTTTTTCCCTCTTTCTGGGCCTAAGCACTGCCCAAGCTATCAACCACTGGCATTTCAGCTCCTGGGACCTGGGTAGTTACGGTAGATCAGTCGAAGACTGAGAAATGGTAGGCCTGGTAGGCCACCTAAAGAAACCCAGAACAGTTTGGACATGTTTGGACAGTTTGGACACTTATTGCTATAGCTATTGCTATTTCATACTATTTCATGCTATTTCGCCATAGCTCGCGGATTAGTGGTGTGTTTTTGCCATGAACGGAGGACTATACTATCCTGCTTGCAAAACGTACAGTGTATCCAATGTTCGCCATGCATTTGGAAGTCAAAACTAGGCAACTCAAAAAGTCCTTTAGTAATGCCACAAATCTGGGATGCCCAGGCTCAAAATCTCAAAAAATCCTGCTGTTAGGTGATTTGCAGACTGATTCCTGGTGTATGGTGACTTGTCAGTTCCTTCAGATGAGGTGGACGGTGGCCTCGAACAGTTTAGGATGCAGAACAGTACGGTACTGTGTTTCCCCTGTCTCTGTCGATATCAGAGTTTCCCCAATTTGTGTAGACACCTGTTGCGAGAATCCCTTTCTTAGAGGATTGCTGGGATTCCAAGCCACTGAATCCAGACCGATGCCTCAATGGACATGAGGCTGAAACCATTGGTCTTTTGGATTTTAGACGATCCCTGTGTGATGATTGGTGAAGCCGACAATAGTCTGACACGAGTCTTCCACTTCTTGACAATGTGTGGTATTGGGTTTGCAATGTGACACTATCATACACTATCAACAATAAGCCGCATGTCAGTCCAATATAAGATGCAACCACAAAACATCACTATGGAAATCCAAAGTAGTCTTGTCCAATTTCTACTATTATTGTGAACGAATCTCAAGAACCTTAGGGTTAGTATCTGTATTGCACCACAATCTTTACGGCTCACTTCTTTCTGTCCTGCAGGGGCTCATTTCAGTGTTGAGGGTCGGGTCGTGTAGGGCTCCATTGGATCTTGGGGAAACCTCTCACAGAATAGTTGAACTGAACAAGGGATAATCGGGCTGGGAAATCCTTTGAATTTGATGGTCTAAAACTTGAAGCAATGGTTTCCTGTTTCCCTTTAAACCAATCTATTGATCTCATGGAACCTTCGGACGAGAAGATCAGTGACGCCTCATGGGCCTCATGGTTCATCATTTGTCACGACCATGGAACACATCAATGTGTCACCACTGACTGTGGAAGATCGTAAAGCTGTTTTGAGCGGTCCCTGCGTCCCATGCCCATGGGCTTAAATCATGGTGTCTCCAGATGCTTCTTTTGCCGGTCCCAACCAACTCCAAAAGGCTCGCAGGGACATGCTTATTCACGGCCTTATTCACCCTATCAAAGCATTTGTTAGTTATATAAGTAGGACCGCAGCATTATGCTATAGTTACTACTGATAGTTGACCAAGGAACACCTTTTAGACGAGAGCTGCAAGAGCTAAAGCTCAATGATGGGACGTTGGGCAGGAGACTCCAAGGTATAGGTAGAGTGCACCACTGTTCTCTTGGCCTTGTATCGCTCAACTTATCACAAACTGCTCTACTTCGTGACATTTATGCCAACATTTATTCTGACATAACTTTTGACACGCCTTCGGAGATTTATCCTGACGCAATGACACATGTCTGCTTCACCCTGCTTCACCCTGCTTCAATGTTTGGATCAGTTCCTTTCTTGGGATCTTTTGAGACCAGGATGGATAGGATGGCTTCGGGCGATTTCCACCGAGGTCACTGACCCAGCCTGTCAGGGCATGTCGTGGGGCCCTTGCTCTCCAGAGCCCATGAAACATCCACACGAGCGGTTGACTGCGAAGGGCTGTAAGTGCTCCAATGGTTGGAGTGTCAAGGTTGGAGAGGCCTCCTGGTGGCAATGGTGGCAATGGTGGCAATGGTGGCAATACAAAACCCATCCTGAAGAATCATCAAAAAGGTGGCCGGGGCTCATATAACCATCGAAAAAGAGGGATTTGCATAGTTTAACCTCATTAAACCGGGGCATATAGAGGGTATGACGGTATGACATTAAACATCAGCAACAGATGGGGCCCTTATCATGAATACATCCCATACCAAAAGCCATGTGTAGTTTTATTGAACATCATTTGCTTGACAGAATCGGTTCAACTGTTCTTTATTTTCCATTCTGAAAATGGGATGATGATTCCAAGTAATTATATGATACTCCTTGGATGGGTTGACACCACCACCAACCAGTGATGCAAAAAAGACTCACCCTCCCAAAAAAATGGTATGCATACGAATATGTTTTGTGTGCACGTGTATGTACATATGTGCGTATGTGGATGTGCGTCGATGTGCGTCTATATTTTGGAACCCCCCAAACAAAGGCCGTCCATATGGTTTTGACAGTGTTGCAAATTGTCCAGAATCTGGCAAGAGAAGTACCAATGTGTGGAGGAATACTCCAAACATGCTGAGGTAAGAATGAGTCGGATTTCTCTTAGTGTTTGCTCTCTGCAGACAGCCTTGATGCTAAACTGAGGAATTGGAGTATTGTCATACCTTTTGCTGCACCCCGGCAGGCTTAGGAACCTTGGTTCTAGAGGAGTCACCGGCCAAGGTTTCAGACCCTGGAAGGCGATCCAACTTTGGTTTTTCAGTTTGGTAGGGCTGACCTCCATTTTGAGCTCTGAAAAAACACATTCTGCTGGCAAAGAATCCATGGCTGGGTAAACTATCATGTCTGCTGGTTAATACCTAATTCTTATGATTCTACCATTTTAAAGGTTCAAGCAAGTGCTTGACCCCGAGCCATTTCTGTTTGACAATGTGGGGAAGGCATTCAAACTCATGGCTCAACAAGAGTTGGTGACCTATATAAAACCAGGGTAGCACGGTTTCGACCCAAAGCCCAGTGAGTTTTTGAGATCTCTAAACAAAGACTATTCGGATGAATTATCATGACAATGGCTATGGTGATATTGATGATGGTGATGATGGTGATGATGATGTCGGTGGTGGTGATGGTGGTGGTGGTGGTGGCGGTGCTGATGATGATGATGATGAGGAGGAGGAGGACGACGATGACGATGACGATGACGATGACGATGACGATGACGATGACGACGATGATGACGATGAGGGCGATGGTGGTGGTGGTGGTGGTGGTGGTGATGATGATGATGATGATGATGGCAGCCGTGGTGGTGATGATGACGATGAGGGCCTTGACGATGATGAGGATGAGTCAATCGTGTATCAACTGCAGGATGAAACTTAGAGAGTTTGTAAGTATGCCTTGTGGCTTTACTTCTATGGAAGTACAGATTCCGGCATGACACGTTGTAATCCAAACCTGACCTTGACCGTGCTGAGACAGAGCCTTCTTCCAACCTAGAATGAACCACCAAGTACCCTGCCTCGGGCTTTTGCACCATTTTCAACACTGCAATTCATTCTTTGGATCATCCTTTCGCTATGTTTCACCCATTCTTGTCAATTTCGATGCATCCACCATGTTGAGACAACCCAAGTGCCTTATGAATTCTTATGACTTATGACAAACCCCTTTACCTCTGAGGACTGGAAGGTGAAGTCTGCGTCGTTGAAGATGAAGGCTGTGAAGGCATGAGCATCGGCCGCTGTAAGGCATGACCTCACGATGATCTTTAGCAGGGCCATCATCCCAGAAATGGTAAAACTATGTGAAACATGGCTATGCTCATTTTAGGTATTGCAAATGACAGATAATTATGGCTGTTTGCCGGGATCAGATTTCCGTAATTGCGGAGGTTCATTCCGGTAGTAGAAATTATGTTTTTGTTTTTGTGGGAAGCATGAAGAGAGTTTGCCAGGAAACATGTCTTTTTGAAGCATTTGAAAAGGCAGCTTGATGGCAAAAAGGATGATGCTTACTCAGTCAGTGGCCGCTATCTACCTACCTACCTACCTATCTACCTATTTACCTATCTACCTATTTACCTATCTATCATTATCTATCTATCTATCATTATCTATCTATCTATCTATCTGTCTATCTGTCTATCTGTCTATCTGTCTATCTATCTATGGTAAATGAAAGGTCAAACATGATCAATCATGGGGATTGAATCGTGCAGCAGCTGGTTGCCGTTCCTGGGATGAAGATCCGTCGCTGTGCGGTGTGCGGTAGCCGCTGTAGATCGTGTAGATTTAGGGCCCTCTTCGGCTGGACGAAATGACATCAGTCAGAAGGTGGCACTTCGTTTGTAGTTAACCACTGAAACTGAACTTAGACTTAAACATGATTCATTGTAAGTACATACCTCAAACATGCTGGACCAATGAACAAGAAAACAATTGGTCAGTTGTAGAATCTTAAACCTTTCAATTCTTGGGGCCACGCAATGACGTCACCAGAGATGGTGATTAGTAGGGGTAACCATCCAACAGTCACCTTATTTCAGGTTGGTGAACTCTTATGCATAGTTCAGCCAGAACAATGACAAGAACAGTTGTTTTCCTCTTTCTTTCTTGAGACGTATTGATCAATGCTGGCGCATTTGCTCGGATAGAGGACATGCTTTCAGGAATTTTTGTACGCCCCGATCCACAGGCCCTTTGGTAATCCACCATGGCTGGAGATGGTGGTTTTCCAGCCAATCAGATCGACTTTGCGGCAAGCCATTGGTTTTTCCCTCTGACACATTGGTGTTGACTTGCTTTGATTGGTTTGCTGCTACCTGAACAACAGTAAGCTGACATCAGTTGGACAATTCCACTCCTAGGTCCTCTATCCTGGAAGCAGTGCGCATTGTGTCACCCCTTGCAGAATTCACAGCAGATGCGTCCTCGGCTGTGCTGGCTGCGGTTCCCTTCGGCAACAAAATCTCGAGTCAGCAATGAGGTGGAGATTGGATGCTTTGAGAGGTCCATTTCCATCCTGGGATGATCATCTCCCGTTTCCATCCATTTCCAATAGGGTTATAACAGGGTTATAACTGACCCTCCTGGTGGGAGCACGTTTCTGCATGCCCTTTCTCTGTTTTTTCTTATGATAGTGGTTTGTGGCTGTGAACGTGAGGCAATGATGGAGAATTCGTCAAGTTGAAGATGAACTACAAAATAGCTGCAGTTCAAGACTCTAGCATCCCAAACCCGGTATGCTCACCTTTGGCAATCTACTCTAGCAACGATTTTGCATGTGAAAGCCAGGGTCCGTGGAGCAAAATGCAGCATCAAATGGCCAACATTTAATAGGTACAGACATACGGACGTGTGGATGAGTTGATTTCTTTCTGTCAAAAGTCTTCCGTGGTGGTCTGCTGGGTTTGACCTTGCGACAGGAACGCAAACGCATCAACAGCTCGTCGGAGCGCGGAGTGGACACGGAGTACGGCCGGGAACTTGGATGTGTCCCCCCGTGGAGCCTTTAAGGCAACTGGTAGCCCATGGTAGTCCATGGGGTAGCCCGGTAGCCCAATGACCTACGAGGTTCGAAAAGGTCGGACTTATCCCCAATTCCTGCTGGAATGTCAGCTGAAGAATCGGTACCGAGATTTGCACCATGTGGGCAACGGATGGCAACGGTTCATATAGATGGGGAGATCAAAACGATCAAAGCATGTAGACATGTTTGCTCCTATCTAGACAATTCTAAGCATAGGCTGGCTATAAATGTTCAGACTTGTTGGTCGATATCTCAAGTATGACTTGACAAAAACGGGGATATTAAGTATGATATTAGCTAGCAAGAACATGCCAGTTTCTTTTCTTCTGGAGAAAGCACCTATTGTTTCCATAAGCTAAATAATTATTGTTGCTGGTTTCAGCCCGTCGGTCGTGGATTGACGTCCAGTTTTTTTTGCGAAATTAAGATGGACCATGTTCAGGACCCTCTTGATTGGTGGCAATGTGTGGAGAGGGATCCTACAAGCAAATGTGGATAGGATCTGCTTGTCCATATTTGATATCCCCGCACATAATGGTGAACCGTAGGAACAGGCCCGCAGCCTCGCCCTGGAAGTCGGTTGTTTCTGGTCTAAACTTTCTTTGCTAAACCTTGGTGGTTGGGTAGGTTGAAAGTAGACGTGTGGCTAAAAACGATGAGTCGATGATTTAATATGATATCATGATATCATATGTATGCACACTGCATACAGAATTACAATGAATTACACAGATATTACACAGATATTACACAGATATTTATGTAGATAATTGTAGATAGATTTACACATATTTACAGTGTACAGTAAGTTACACTGTATGTTTATATCAGTGGATTGGGTTTTGGGTCAAACATTTAAGGCTCGCAGGAGGCACCTCCCTTGTGTGAGGCACATGGGGAAACGGCCATGAACCTACCATGACTGGGGGGTAAACATAGCAGTAAACATAGCAGTAAACATAGCAACCATCAAAATGCTAATTGGGATTATTTAAATGCCAATTGGGGATGGTTTATGATTTTTTGGTTTACCATATTGTAATTTTTGTCATGATTCGCTGCTGAGTTGTGACAAAGCCAATTGGGTATGAGTCAAAGATATTCAAAGCTTGGGAACCGGGGAACCTTTATGGACATTTATGCTGATTTTTTTTGGTAGATCATTTTGGGTGGTTCTCGCGTGAGCACCATTGAACCAGATAGATTGTATGACCGCCACGCGACCATCAATCAACCGCGAGAAAAAGGGATGACACTTCCTGAGTTTTGAAGCTTCATGCCAACACTTGCATTGGTTCACATTCCATCCTTTTAGTTTTGGACATTCCACCATTAAACCAGGAATATGACACCATATAAAGCACAAACATTTCCGTGTTTTTTGGACGCATTTTTGATTTAACATCCGTGGCGCCATCTTGGTGACAGTGTCAGTCACCACGGTCGGCGAAGGTCCAAGGATTCGTCTCAACAAGATGTCCCATGGTTTGAAAGGCGAAGGACCCAATGTTCTCATTTCTTAAATACCAGAACAAATAGAAAAAGGGGATGAATGGGGTATGTTTCACTAAGTTTCTGGACAAGACCATGTGACAAGAGCCAAGTGGCACGAGGGCCCACATGTTGGCCAATTTCTGTTAGTTGGAAACCGATTTCGTTTTTTGTTTCCAGCATTTTAAAATCCTGTTTCTTCAATGTTTTAGCTAGCTTTTACATTTTTTTTCAATACATGCCAGGGCTAAATGATTTTGACGCCAAATTTATATACAGTCACTCATTATTTTAGAGTGCAAAAACACAGATTTCACAGCAGATGTCCAGTGTTGCTTGCAAATGGGATTCAACTGGGTCAACCTTTGGTTTAACCAAAATTAAAACATAGCCCTGATTGGGATGGCCATTTCCAAAGCCAGCATTATCTCAACGGCTATCCGGCCGGAAAGTCATATCTTTCCCGGCCTGGCAGGTCACCGATGGAGACGTGGAAGAACGTGTGGACAATCCTGACTCCACGGTCTATCTGATCTTCATGGAGGTTCACCACTGGTGAAGGGGATGATCAGCCTGTTCCAGAGTGACGTCCACAAGATTTGTTGATTTGTCGAAGTTTCATTAAAATGTTTCCACAAGATCTCTTAGTCTGTCAGGCATCGCCCTCATTTTTTTCACAGCACACGCAGGGCTCCACACGAACGCGGGAATCCCTGCGGAACGCGGCGGTGTATCATGGCGTGAAGGTCAATGAGTTTCAGGCGCCTGGAAAGAGTTGGAGTCGAGATTTCGAGGTGATATGGCATCGTTTCTTTTTTTTCCCGTATGTATGTATAATCCGTTTCCTTTTGGGGATATATGTGTATATGGAGGTTTCCTAAAATGGAGGGTAGCCCTATATCATCCATTTATAGATGGATTTTCCGCTATAAACCATCCATTTTGGGATATCACCATTTATGGAACCCCATAATATTCAATACAATATAATATGATATAATGTAATGTAATGCAATGTAATGTAATTAATGTACATAATACAATATAATGGAGTATGTAATATAACTATATATATATAACTAATACAACATAATATGATATGATATGATATGATATGATATAATACAATATAACATAGTATAATATATATATATATATATATACATAATATAGTATAATATAATATAATAAAATAAAATATAATATAATATAATTTGATATAATACAATATGATATGATATGATATAATATAATACAATGTGCTATCATATAATATAACATGATATGATATAATATGATATAATATGATATATGGTATAATATGATATAATATGATATATGGTATAATACGATATAATGTCATCAAATAATATAATATAATAAAATAGACAGTAATATAATATAATATGGTGTAATATAGTATAATATAGTATAATAATTGATATATTGTATATATATATATATACACACAGACCCCGAGGTTTGCCCAAGCCCAGAATAGCGTAAATACCAGGGAATTCTGTATGACATCAAACAACGGGAAGGAATTTATGTTCAATTATGTTGCTAGGGTGTTAACCAAAACATATTGCTTCTACAAATCATATAACTAGAACATGTCGCTTCTACATATAAAATGAAACAATCCATACAATCATTAGGGTTTCTTATAGGGTTTCAAGAAGATATTAAAGTTCCCCGGCCCCATGGGACAATTAACCATACAATCATTCGGGTTTCTAAAAGGGTTTCAAGAAGATATCAAAATCATAATCACCATCATCATCATCATCATCATCACCATCACCATCACCATCACCATCACCATCATCATTGCATCTTGGCTTGTCCGGACGCTCGTTGCGAGTCCGCAAACCTCAGGGTCTTGCCGTATATATATATATAGCTCTGAGTCAAATTGAACCGTCAGGGATCACAGATGGATCGACGGATGCATACTCTGGTTCCAGAACGAAATTGAGTCTAACCCCCCTGTTCAAACCGTCCGGATCACTGCAAAACAATCCAGACACAATTTTAACCCACAACCATATGTGTATTTGTGTACAGATACATTGTATACATATATGTGTACATACATAGAACTTATGATATATATATATATCTATACATACATATATGTATATATATACACATTTCCATATTTATAATATTAAACATGCACATGTATAGGGACATACAAATGCATACAAGTTCCCCCCCTACTGGATCTGCATAAGTAGAAGATCTTGCAAGATCCAAGTGTCCTCCATGCACATATACATATGTATGTATGCCTATGTACATGTGTATGTATATGTATATTTAATATGTGTATTTGTATGTGTATGTATTTGTATACGCGTACGCACATGCGTATGCATGTATATATGTATGTGTATCTGTATTTGTGTATGTGTAGGTGTAGGTGTAGATGTATGTGTATGGGTATGTGTAGGTGTATGTGTACGTGTAGAAGTATGTGTACGTGTATGTGTATGTGTATCTGTATGTGTATGTGTATGTGTAGGTGAAGGTGCATGTGTATGTGTATGTGTAGGTGTATGTGTATGTCCATGTGTATTGTGTATCTGTATGTGCGTGTGATGTATATGTGTATTTCTATATGTACATTTATATACGGATGCAACATATATACACACCCGTAGCCGCACACACACAGATACGCATTTAAACTTACACATGTACGTATATAGATATGTATATTCACATGTATATACTATTAATATATATATATATATGTTGTATTTAATGTGTATATATATATATATCAAAATGCGCACACACACAGAGATAGAATTCTCCATAGCCAACTTATTGGCCCTCAGTCCTCTGATGCACTTAGCTGTGGCAGGCAGAAAGCTCAAGCTTCAAGAAGAACGAGACAATTACAGTGGCCCAGCAGCATCGCATCTGAAAACCAAGACGGCTTTGGGATTCGAAGATGTTTCTTGAATCCAAATGGTTTTTTTCAAGGCATTTCATCCAGCATTTCGCCAAGGACACGATGAAGATGCTGTCCGTGTATTCCACGCAACGAAGTGTCTTCGTAATAAGAAGCGCACTGGAGGTGCAGCTCGCTGGACCCACTGGACCCGGACTGGACTGGACACACTGACGGTCACTGCCCAGGGCGTGTGCAGTTGGCTACGAACTGCCATGAGTGCGCATGCAAGGAGGCTGGAACTGAGAGTGGATCCAGCATGATCCAGCCACATGTTGGCTATTGAGCCTTGGATAGTCAATCCCAAACGTTGGCTATTGTTCTCTTCCTCTGAAAAGCCTATAAAGTCACACAAATAGTCATATACACATGATAATATCAGATAATTATATAGTTTCATGATTTATGTACGCACATCTTTTTACACCTGAAAGAAGGACAGGGTGGTTGATTTTTTAAAATGGAATCCTGTCCTACACAACCAGATTTCAACTCTTGTTTTCCAAAGCGAACGATTTTGTAGGTGCACGCTTTTCACTAGAACATGGTGGCGAAACCATTTCCAGAATCACATATGTTCATTGGTCCAAGTACATTTGGCATTCGCAGCCTACTTTGCCCAGTGAGGGTGTGTATGGTGGATTTTCGCTGACAGGATGGGTGTGCCAACCCCTTCCTTCGTGAACGCGGGAGATGGCTTGTTCACCCATCCCATCGGCGAGTTTGTGACCCGGCATTCATGGACCACGCTTCTTTGGGAAATCCCAAAGAACATCCTGGTGTTTTTTTTTTGGGATCAAAGACGATCAACGAATTTTGAGCCAATCCAAAGATATCCAAAGTATCATCACCTATCAAGATGATCAAGGATCAACCAGTCATCTGAAGTCCTGGAAATGTGCAAATCTGAGGTGGATATCTTTTCCCTCTTGGAGCACAACCAGTGGGACCGTTCTGCCCGGAGTCCCATCTTGGATTTGATGCAGATCCCGAACTCTGTTCATCACGGCCATGATTTTCATGCCATTTTCAATTGCAGAGACGACATATCTCCAATCCAAAAAGGTAGTCCGCCGTTGGTCATTGGAACATTGGTGAAATGATCATCCTTGTGTTGTCCATGGCAAGCATGGTCTCAGATCGTCTCAGATGTTTGATTCTGAGTTTGATTTTGATATGAAACACTTGGATTTTTAATTTTGAGATCATGAAAATCCTGAAACATAAAGATCTTGTCATAAAAGATAAGCCAAACAGTAGAGCAATGAAAGTTTATGGCAATCTCACCAGGCCAAGTGACTGGTTGTATTGTGCCTGGGATACGTTGCTGAACGATGAACCCTAGGACAACACGATACTGTAGATACTGTTGTTGGTGATAGCAGTGATAGCCCCATGGTTTCTTTCATACAATATCCATCAATATCCATTAATATCCTATTTCAATCTATTTCATGTTTGGACGCCCGAGGCGGTACACCTCGCCTTGGTGGGTGATTTGGCACATGGCCGCACGGCCCATTCCAAGGCGTGGGTGGGGCTTTTTGGCCGCCGGTGCACCGGGAAAACCGTGGATTTCACCAGAAAAGAGCAGGAGATACGGCAACCAGAAAGAGGGAGTCAACCCAGAACTTAGATTGTTTTGCAGCGAAACGATGATTTGACTAGCAAACATGAGGATTTGGCAAATATGGAGATTTAATTAGCAAGAGTTAATTTAGGAAAATGACACCAGCAACGGGAGGATATCTCCCCCTTCTGCAGATGAAACAGGAGAAGCTGGCCACTCCTTTCTCATTTGCGGGCTCAGGCTCACCCCTTCAAAAGCACCTTGACCCTCTGGCAATCTAGATAACACAGCAATGGAGATAACATGGGAACAGACAGTGCCCACATTTATAGAAGATTTGCCTGTAAACATGGGGATAGATTACAAACTATACAAGATAGTTGGTACTGGGACGTTGTTGAAACTAGTGCTGCCAGTGAAAGGGGTCTGAAAATGCATCTTCGGGGATTCCTTTGAGGTGCAGGGACTGCAGATCTTCAAAAAGGCCAGCGGTTCGATCATTTCATGTGTGTTTGGGAGAAGCCATCGGGCCGAAGCCGGTACGTAGCTGGGCGGTTTCACAGGTCACAAATTCTCACAGTTTTGACCAGTTTCTCCCAAGAAATTTAAAGAATGGGATGATGAACATATTTTGCAATAAAAATAATGATAATAATGATGATAATATAACATAATATAACATTCACTTCCATATATTCACATCGGATTGTAAGTGGCCACCGGCGACCAGAGATATAAGAGTTTGAAGTTATTTCTTGGCAGATGTGGTCCAGGGATGTTCAGGGCTCGACATGCCGCTTGGAAAATATCACCTGTAAATGGTGTTGTAACTAGACCAGGTTGAACTGAACTACCAGTAAAATAGCCTTTCAGGCACTGAGTAAAGCTCAAGTATGACTTACATAGCTGGTAAAACAGGCTCCCGAAGTATCATGTGACATGGGAATACATGGGAAGGGCTTCCGATTTGGGTCTATCTCAACTATCTCAACCCCCAATTTGTGATGCTTGAGATCTCCGAATCGGTGCAGGTGAGGGTCGATCTGGTGGCCCCAGAGATCTTTGGATATCCGGTTGAGTACCGAGACAGGCCAGGCAGCGAGGATTTGCGCCATTGGAAATGATGGCTTATAGATTTTAGAATATTTAAATATATTAATGATAGTTAATGTTAGATATTTAATATTTTATGATAGTTAATATTTTATATTCTAAATATTTAATGATAGTTAATCAAAGGAAGTTGGGAAGCAATCTTCCGAGTTGCGGAGGCTTTTTGTGATTTTTGCTCTAAAAATGGTAAACAAACTGGTATTTTCAGTGCTTTGTGACAAGAGTAGTTAACCCTTATTTGAGAGCAAAAAATAGAGTTCGCCTCCAAAGGCTATCATATGCTGTCATAAATCACTGGCATCTACAGACTCTTGTGACAGGATTCAATTTTTCCTGTGAGGCTTGCAAAGAACTACAAACAATTAACACACAACATAAAACATCTGCTGCACAGCATGCCATAAGAATGGGTAGCTGCGCATCTTGGAACAGAATATACAGTAGCAATAGTATACATACATTGTATACAGAAGCATTTGCGCCACATAAGAAGTATGGTGGGAAGGGCATACATTATGTAGGTGGATATACACAAGCACATCTAACACTCTGGAGGGAATGTTACAACTCAAGAAGTAGGTACATATCTTGTTTGTTTCTCATTGTTATCTGGCAGAGTCTTGTCAGCAGTCTCATTTCAATAGTTAGAGAGAGAGAGAGAGAGAGCCAGAGAGACAGAGAAGTGTGTCATGCTGTTGACTATTAAGATCAGGCAACCTGTGTGGTGGCATAGCTATTCAAAGATAATGGTATGTTTGCTTCTTTGAAACATCAGTTTAAAATATGGCCAAGATCCAAATATGCACAATCTATATAGCCTGCACCCAAGGGGCAGTTGCAGTCATTATTGTCAAACATAACTATCAAACAACTATTTACATATCAAATTTATCAACAAATAAAGTAATGGTTATCACTGAAGAAGTTGGACACATTTCCTGTTTGCCATCCTGTATCTTATCTTGTAGAGCCTTGTCGGCAGATTCATTGTAAAAAGATGCTGCACTCATTATTGAACAGGCTTTTGAAATCCAAACATGTATCATCTAGCCTGTAATCAAGAGGCAGCTACAATTGCAATACATCAAGGCGATCTTAGCAATAGATGAAGTAACAGTGATAGAAGGTTTGATGAAATGTTAGCTGTGTTTCTTGATTGTTTTTGCTGCTTGTCAATGTTTTGTGAAGTCAGAGTCACCAAACCTGCACAGGCACCTAAAAAACAACAACAACAACCACTAGATGCACCAAACCTGCACAGGCACCAAACAGACTAAAAAAAACAACATTTCCAGGAACTATGGGTCCACTTCTGAGTAGTTGCTGGAAATTTTGTTCAATGTTTTGTGAAGTCAGAGGCACCAAACCTGCACAGGCACCAAAAGAACCCAAAAAAACAAACCACTACACAGGCACCCAAAAAAGCAAAGAAAACACCATTTCCAGGAACTATGCGTCCACTTCTGAGTAGTTGCTGGATTTTTGTTTTTTTTTGGTGCCTGTCGATGTTTGGTGCATCTAGTGATAGTGGTCTGTTTTTTTTTGGTGCCTGTTAAGGATGTTTTTGTATATCTCATGTCAAGATCATGATGAAACATATTGTGTTTTATTATTTTACTAGAGTTTTAGACCCTCCAAGTGCATAAAGCATCGGTATTTACAGTGTTTTATCATCATTTTAAATGAAAATTCACTCCCCCACGGGGTGCTGCCCTCCAGAATTATCATTATTATTATTGCTATTGCAAAATGTGTGTGTGTATATATATATATTATTACCTAAGAATAGAAACAGGAATCCCCAATTCCCATGGTTTATCATCTGGGGTCCATCTCCAAAGTTTGGAAATCTCTCCCGAATTCTACTGCCATAGACCTGATAGCTCTGGGATTTCCCAGTCTTGAATGCCTAGATCAGCAATTTTTCTAGCTACACCCTCATTCTTGGGTGACATCAGATATCCCCCCATTTTTCGGCTGGTTCCCATCTCATCTTGGAAAGCCATCCCAAAAAGCCTGCTTCGTGGTTTCAGAGGATTTTTTTGCTATCTCTGGGATGGTTTCTCCCAACGTGGATCATACAATTTTTTGGGATGATCCCAGAGATAAATATGTTCTCCCATTCTCCCAATAGATCAATCTTTTTTTGGGACAGGCAAAGAGCAGCAAGCCGACCCCCCCGAAAAAAACATCCGGAGGATGCGCGCCAATGGCTTTGAAGTGAGGGAGTTCGCCTCTGTCGAGGATCTTTGGGCATTGAAAGGGTGGATTTTCTGGAAGATTTTGATGATTCTATGCCTATTTTCAAGGGAAAATCATTTTCAGATGGTTCTCACATTCCATTTGACCACTTAAAGTCACGGAACATGGCAACCGAAACTGCCATGTTTAGAGATAAACTTCCCACCAAAAAGACATCGATATTCCATTGCTATATACTATACCCTGTTGTAGTGTAGCTGGGAAATTAGCTAACAGATGACGTTCCGAAAGGTTTGTTGTTCCATTGCCACAAGGAGTTCGCGTTTATTTTGCATCAGAAAGTTTCACCCCTTTTTCCAGAACTACACTTGAGTGAAGCAGTGATCAATGGAGACTGTAGTTACCTGTAGTTTCTGTATGGATACTTAGGAGATCTTAGGAGTGTCATATCACAGAGAATTCTCTCAGTGGATGGATCACCTTTGTTTGAACCATGGAGGGATCGCCTTCATCGACACATGGGGAGAACGCAACTCACCGGCAAAATCTGTGAAGAAACGAAGGTGGACCTGGTTCCAGCACAAGTGATGGGCCCTGATCCAGATCATCGCGGTGAACTCTCTCCCATCACTGCTGGCACATCAACCAGTCGAATGGGCTGGAATCACCCAGAAAAAGCTGGGAGCAGGGCCCATAATTCATGCTTCAATGTGCAGAAAGTGAATTGTAGCTGCAGACTGAATTTCGAATTTGTTTTTTCGCCAAACCCGAAATCCCTGGTGGTTCTTGGTCATAGTTGTGTGGCGATGTTTTATTCTGTTGTTTGTTGGGGATCACAGTCATCCACTATGGGAATCCGCCCTCCAAGTCGTGGAAATTTGGGGATGTCAGGAGTACCTTGAAAATGCTAGCAATGTGGCAGATGTCTGGTGCGCCGGACACCGGATTTTGGGCTGCGCTTGGAGTTGAAGATTTGAACATCACTCTTTGGTGACGTATTGGTCAACCTCCCAAAAGGTGACAGAGGAAATGAAAGGAATCATGTTAAAAGGACCTGTGGAGTGTGTGAGGGGCAGAGTTTACATTGATTTGATAACCTGCAGATGGTAGTTGCTCCAAAACTCTGCATTTCTTAGCGATTCCTTCTTGTACCATAGAGACACATACTACTTAAGGACCTAGGATAATTGCTCGCGGCCTCGACCTCACAAGTGAAGGTCAATCTTGGGAAGACCACAAACAATGCGCCCGTAAATGTGGCGGCTATGGCTATGGATCAACATTTCTTGCCCACAAAAACCACTGATGTTGGTCTTTTCTACATATCCTGATCATTCCTGACCCATATGCATATGTATATATATATACATATACATATGACATATATATATATATATATTACACATATATATATATATATATATTATACACACATATATACAATTGTATGCACACATACGTGTTTCTTCTTTTTTAAATGCACATATATACTCATACATATGGTACCCTGTTTGCTATTTCCAAAAAGGTAGATTGCCAACATCTTTTGTTTTTTTTGGGGGGATGGGAACCAGATACACCGCCACAGTACCCCGGCTACCCGTGACCTATGCGTGGGGCTGGTGTAGTATCTCTACCTGGATGGGGGAATTTGCAGGCATATGAATGAACAGAATTCAGCAATAAATGTAACACACATGTGATTCCTGGAAGAATTTTATACAGACAACATTGCAGATAATCTGAGTAGTAGAATGTTTGCGACTTCGCGACCATTCTTGAAAACCATTCTTGAAAACCATTCTTGAAAACCATTCTTGAAATACGAAATAAGTACCTCAAGTCACTCAAGTTTTTTTTCGCTACAGCTAAAGAAGGGACGCAGAGGTCAAGTTGAACGGCCTTATCCAACCGTGTTTTGCGCTCCCCAAACGTAACAGCGTCCTGTCACTGAGAGGCCGTTCGGGCCAGGTACTTTTACAAGCCGCAGTTCTCCAAATGCGGGGTGGCTGCCTGAGTTGAGCCCCTGGTGTAACCACTGATATCCACTACGCATATCACTAGGCATACATAGACGCAATGTGAAAAATCATGTAACATAATATAATGTATTATATAATGTATTATATATATACATATTCATAGATGTATTAATACCCACAGACGCCTTTTTTTTTGCCCAGACATTAACATTGTGAATGTCGTGCTGTAGAATACGCCAGTGCCCCTTCACCCAGCGTGGATTTTGGCCGAGGATCTGACGACTTTGAGGCTCAACGAACTGAGAGCCCAGGCGGGAGCGCCATGCCGAGCTTTGCCTTGACCGGATACATAGATAGACCTTTGAGTGATTTTGAGTGCTTGTATATATATATAGATAGATACTGTATATAGACATATATATGTATATATGAATAATATATATATATATGAATAATATATATATATATATGAATAATATATATATATATGAATAATATATATATATATATATATGAATAATATATATATATATAAATAATATATATATATATATATATGAAAAATATATATATATATA
>Ga0126342_10006600_pt1 | contig 20603 bp, 15 predicted proteins | sample Cyp1metagenome_FD_92528 | JGI IMG/M metagenome (GOLD analysis project Ga0126342, IMG submission 92528) | Coral microbial communities from Lord Howe Island, Old Settlement Bay, Australia - Cyphastrea 1 metagenome | ecosystem: Host-associated > Invertebrates > Cnidaria > Coral ...
CCTACGTACCTACCTACGTACCTACCTACGTACCTACCTACGTACCTACCTACGTACCTACCTACGTACCTACCTACGTACCTACCTACGTACCTACCTACGTACCTACCTACGTACCTACACCTACCTACCCCTACCTACCTACCTACCTACCTACCCACCCACCCACCTACCTACCTACCTACCTACCTACCTACGTACATATATACATACATATATACATATACAGTGTGTGTAGATATGCCAAACGCACATACAATACCTATGAGCCATCCAGTTACCGACATCTCAGGAGCTCTCCGAACCTCCCAGTGGTACAGCCTTGACTGCCTCGGCGCGCGTCTTGTTGGCCATGGTGGGCATCTTGGTGCCTTGGAGATGTTGCATGGGTGGTGAAGAAATGGCGAAACATGTGGATTTTTATAGCGAAAATGGAGATTTGAGCGCCAATGTGCTACAAAATTGAAACTTTTGAGTGAGAACCGGATTTTAACCAATGAGAATTGAGCGTTTAACCACCGAACAAGTGGATTTCACAATTTCACCAGCAAAACCTGGGATTTTTACCAATTGGTTGTTGAGAAATTGGTCGAAATGTGGAGTTAATCACCAACAATTGGGATTTTCAACCATTAAACATTGGATTTTTTTATTCGGGACAATGAGAAAAGTCATGCCAACGGTTAGCATGGCGATCAAGGCCTTGGGTTTGTACAAACCAACAGTTTCATGGGGATACAATATGATGTGGGATACAGAACCAACAATTTTCCACATACGGTGGATGGTTGCGAAATCCTGCACCAGTTGAAAACGGTGGTTAGTTTATCCTATGATTTATAGGGTTGAAATACCATCCGTTTGGTGATTTTCGGATTTCGCAACCATCCACAGGTTTCTGGAGGTTTCAATAAACCAAGAACTCATGGGTATTTTGGGGTATTTTTTTGGGGATTGACCAGGATATCAGTTTATGTCATAGACACACATGGAGTCACATTGGGGAGAATGACCAGACCAAGAATCAATTTGAAGCTTTTTTTGTGGGGCCATGATTCTGAACTGGACACACATGGAATATCAGTTTGTTTTATTTATGTCAAAATAATTGGTTGTTGGTTTAAAATTTAAAGTATTGTTCATTTTCTCCTGATTTTGGTGATGTCAACATTGAAGAAACGGGTGAAGTTCAGGGGTCAAAATTTTATTGTATACTTTGTACGTAGTGACCCACCGGTTTCTTATGAAAAATAAACACGTATGTTCATTCATACATATACACATGTACACATATCTATATGTCTATAGATAGATAGATGGCGTATCCAAAAAAATCGTATCAGGCCTTCGTCTTGGGTCGACTTTGATCCCCCAGATCGTTTGCATGGAACCAAGGACTACAAAGATGGTTTGTTGTGGCGAGTTCTCTCCTTCTTCAGTCTCCTCGTTCCAGTGACCGGCTGCAGATATGCGATTGGATGTGTCTGGAATTGGGGTAATTATACCCGTCCAACTAGCCATTTTTTTTTGAAGGTTTCCTAAGTCATAGACCCCAAATCATCCAAGTCATTAGACCATAACTTAGTATTGAAACAACCATGGTCCCATCGGGTACCCCCATTTTCGAAATCTCCGATTGGGGACTTGAGGCTCGACCAGTGGATTTGGGGATACCCGTTTTTCGGACAATTGCCCCAAACGTTCCCTGGGAAACATGTGATTTTACCGTGAATGATGCACATGTCACCACAAGTTGGGACAAAAAAAACAGAAAATTCAACCTGGAGACAGAATCAGTTGGCTCCCAATTTTTGTGGATGTATTGGTTGAGTAGACCACCAGGTGCTTCCCGGCCCCCCGGATACATCAATTGTTTCTGGAGTGCATTTGCTGGGTACTTCATGAGGTTCTTTGACACTCCCAGACTTTCTTCTAAGAATCAACCCAGTGATCATCATTATTTTTGCTCAAAGAATCAATTCAACCCACGTGTGTTGCTCGACTATTAAGATCGAAACTAAATCCTTACCTTCATCTATATGATAAGTCTATATATGCTATAATTCTACATTGTATACTGTATATAGATACAGATCATTCTGCGTCCAAATATATATAATTATAATTATATATATATAATACATACAGTTTTTGTTGGTTCACATCCCGCTTTCGGTTTTTTTTTAACCTAAGGTCATCTTGTCCGTCAGCAGCACGGTCACCACGACGATGGCGGGCGCCGATTTGAGAGTCCCTTGGGGCCCTTGGGGCCCTCTGGTTATGTCACAATAGCTATTGAAAATGGCCATTGAAATAGTGGATTTTACCCATGAAAAATGGTGGATCTTTCCATAGTTATGTTAGTCATTACCAGAGGGTAGTCCTGAAAAATATCCTGTGATAGTATTTACTATATATATATAGATATATATAGGACCTATAGGATTTCAAGAATCGAAGCTTTTTTTGGGGATATTTTTAGTGGATATAACATGATTCATGATATAACTGGTAAATGATGGTTGGTTGATGTTTTGTTCAGGGATTGTACTTTACTAAACCTTTTTTTTTAGGGGGAATATCACGATCCATGAACGGGGAATCTTGTTCTCAACCAACCAGTATAATGGGACACAGGGTTCTCAACACTGCTCAAGTGTCAATTGACGCACGTGAGAATGAACCAAGGAACCTAGATTTTGACCCACCACAAAACAACCGCATTTGTGATATGGCTGAAGTGCATCAGCTGGTTCAAGCCTTTTGCATATCTGTAACATGTGTATTATGTACACATATATATATACATATACATATACATATATAGATAACTGGTTGGTGGTTTGGAACATTTTTTATTTTTCCATATATTGGGAATGTCATCATCCCAACTGACGAACTTTTTCAGAGGGGTTGTTTAACCACCAACCAGATAAGTTGTCTAAAGGCGATTTGGGAAGATGCCGGAGCAAAATGCCAGCGGAAGTGCGTGATTCTTCCGCTGTTGCCATGGCCATCATTCTGCAATTCTGCAAGCCATTTTGGCTGGATGAAAAATTCTACCCCCTATTGGAATTCCCGATTTATGGATGTATATCCAGTATATCCCCTATTGTTGTCCCATAGATGAGATGCCATCTTGATGATCTATAATGTACCTGATGGGTATATCTCATCCCATCCTTGGGTTTGTCAACCCCTTTAGACTGTCTATGGGTATATCATCCACCAGTTTATAGATTGGCAATGATCATGACGTATCCCATCCCCAATAAACCCGTGGATGATACACCCATTGGATCCCATTGGTGATTCTATAGTCAAACAAAGCCAAGGTATTATAAACCACAAAACCCTGATACAATACCCCCTTGCAATTTAATATAACTATGGAATGGTCACCATGTTTAAAAGCTAAATCATCATTTGGATCATCTATTTCTATGTGCCATCTATACCACTGGTCTATATCTCTTGTAGACGCTTTCTGATGATGTAGCCATAGAAATGGGCAATTTTCCTCAATTTTCCATAGCAAACTGTTAAACAACCAGAGGCGAAGTCCATTCTTCCAAGGTTTTCAATACCTACATCTGCTACTTCGCGGGCAGCCTCCTTGCATCGTCGCTTGGACGCCCGAAAACGCGCCCGTGGAGCGAGTTCCACCACCATCACTGGTGCTAAACGTCGGGAATGGATGGGTTGCTGGGGCTTGCTGGGATGATTATTACATATATATATATATATTATGACTATAGTGATGAAATGGATCATTCCCGAAAATTCCCTTTTCGTTTTTTCGCACCAGTAAGTCATTCCCATCAATTCTCCGGTTGTTCTTTCGTGGCGTTTGGCTTCCCATTGTTCTCCCGGAACCCGGGTTTTTTTCCTGACGTCCCTAGCGCATCGCAGGGTGAGCCTCCGACGGGCTGGCATCACCTCACTCCTGGGGCCGGTGGACCACCGTTGCCTGGTGGATGGGGTCCATGGGTATCCCCATGACTTCGGAAAGCGACCACTATGGTATTTCAAATGTGTATTCCAATTTTGATCATTTTATATTTATATATATATATCATATCATCATGAGATATATATATATATCTATCTATCTATCTATTTATTTATGATCATATTGTTGGATACCCCAAATAATCCGCATTTGAAGATATTTTATGATATTTCAGTATTGACCCCATGGTGACTTGGGGAGAGCCCCACGACTTAGGAAACGCCCATATTAGCTATGGCTCGAGCCCTGTGTGGATGAATATCTGGCTGAATACCAGGCTTTTGATCGATAGCCATGTGATGATCATATGAGCCACCGCAAAAACCCCGGCAATACTAAACATGTACGGGACGGACATTGGTTTATGGAAATTTATGGAAATTGTTGAAAACACGAGGTAAGCGATGGGACCTTCCCAAATTAGCGATACCCCCTTTCAAGGTTTTGCCATTTTGGACGTTGAATTCTGTGAATTGTATAGATTTGGGCTCACAAGGGCACGTGCTCCTCAGAAAGTGTTCTTCTTGATATCCATGGAGCGGTCCGCAGAGAAGGGAATTCACAGAAGCGAAAGGCAAGTCCCTGTAAAAAATGTTGTTTCACTAGCTGCCTTCACATCCTTGCCTTGCATGTTTTCATTGACTCTCCACTTGAATTTTCGCCATTTCGATTGCCTCTCCGCTGGCTTTATCTCCCCACTGCTGTTCTTTAGTGAAGCTTCCTTGTGACAAATTATTGTCGTTGCTATTCGTTGTTGAAGAGTGTTTCCATCGGCGCCAATGTGAACTTGCACCGTTTTGCTTGCCTCTCTGCTGACTCTAGCTTCGTACTGCTGTTGTTGCATGAAGCTGCTTTCTGAGAAAGTACTACAGTATCAACAGGCACCCAATTTGGAAAATTATGAGGTGATTTTTAGGCCCTCCTAAGCGATACCCATGCGATACCCCTTTTTCTGTCCCAGGCACCCAGGTGCACATCAGTCTGTGACACATTCATGTTTTCTGGTGGCAAGCTAGATAGAGATAGCTAGATAGATAGGTAGCCAGCTAGCTAGCTCTTCGATGGATAGATGCTCGCTAAAGAGTGGCTGTGTAGAGGTGGCTGGCCAGTAAGCTGGCTGTCCATGCCGAGGAAGCTGGCAACTCAGCGTGGTGCAGGGTTCAAATCCAGAGGCCCTCACCTGGCAAGTGGGGAAAAAGAGATTTGCAAAGCACCTCTTCCAGTAGCACCTCTTCAGATAGCTCAGAGTCCTGCAGCGAAGATGCCTGATCGAAAAGGAAGCACAGCCTCCGCTCTGGAGTCAAGTAAATCGTTAAATTTTCCTGCAAACCATACCCCCAAGTTTGCCATATATTATTTTTGTGCGAGCGTGTGGTAAGCGATGGGACCTTCCCAAATTTGTGGATGTCCTTTCTGTGAATCTGGGGCTTTCGAGATTGCTCATATAACGAACATGTTTCTGTGCACTGGCATGACTTGATGAGGATTCAGTTTGTTCATGGTACTACGATGATGATCCAGATTCATGATTTAAAGTGATGGAATTGTGTCTTTAATGCAGCTTGATGAAATAGGCAAGGATCCAGTGAAGTTGAATCCAGATGCAAGTCTCGCGTCCCGAAGTCGACACGCCGGACGTGTGTTGCAAAAATCCATAGGTCCTATATGGTCCTATAGCTATTCTGTAACATGGGAAAAGTGAAAAAATCCAAAGGCTGTATTGTTCAACAAATAAGATCAACAAGTTCCAAAATGGTCCACATCTTCAACATGCGAGGGAATGCTTGCTTCTTGGATGTCACATGATCTCTTGGAAAACGGTTCATCAAACCCATGGGATTTCCGAGGTTTGGACCTTTATGCGGATGAGTCTGGTTTCTTGCACCTGGCCACAGATGCAAAACCTGGGTGAAAACATGGTTCATGATGGATAGACGATAGAAATCTCATCATACACGTATAACTAGATAAGACAAAAAAATACTCATCATTACCCTGGTATTCTTATGTATGTTGATTCCAATACATTCTTATTCCTATATTATAATTATAATACAGAAAAATCATAATACGTGTAGAAACAACTGATATGATGGATCATAATGGCCAGATAATGATGGATAGATAGTGATGTTTTTTTTTTTTCACACCTATCACCATATTTTTTGTATTGACATTTATACCTACCTTGTTTTGTAATTTTATAGCCATCTCCAAAAAATTAAAAAAAAAACATAATTATTAATGTTCCCTATTTGGTATTGATTTTTACGATATGTACACATACATGTCAATGTCAAACATGTCAGTGCCCAATATTTGTTAGTAAAATCTCCAATATTTTTTTGTATTATTTATATAAATATGTATATTGTATAGATTACATATAATATAATAAATGATAATATACATATATATATACATACAACAATATTTGCCTACTGCTGGACCACGGGAATACCCAAACAGAGTTCCGCACCAAGGGAAGATTGGCAACGAATCTCTGCGTGGCGTCTTGCAGAAGTTATGGGGCTCTACGCCGTCATGGTGTCACACAGCAGCAACCGTGAGTTTTGATTTGCTTGTGTATAACTAAGCCATCCACAAAAATAGTTTTTTTTTAAATCTCAAAACAAGCCGCTGATTATAAGCATAAATGTACATATATACAAGACCATAGGCCAGTTTCTGCATAGAACCATCTAGTGATCTATACGATTCTTGTGTAGATGTGTTTTTTACACTTGGTTGATTGACGGAGGTGTAAACTCCCTACGTTTCACAGGCAAGAAGAAAATGATGGTAGCTGGTGTACCAGACCGAAACCTATGTTTTTCAATGTTGGTGGCATCATGTGGCATCCAAGAGCCGCAAATCATGGATCTTGAGGACCTCTTAAATAACTTATCGTCCATCACCCGAGAACACATCAGTATGCTTGAGAGTCTCAAGTGCCAACCAGCCATTCAAGACTTTGTCTATGGTGAAAGAGTGCATTTTGCTTGGCATAGCATCTGAGATATGCAGGTTATTAAAACCCTAGCCCTATATCCTTAGTCACATTAGAGCATCCTTGAATCTTTTGGTACATTCCATTCTGCTGGTAAACTCCCCAGATGTAGATGGTTGTAGAGTTGTAGGGCATTCCATCCTTGGTGACATACAAGGTTCTGAAAGCTGATGTCTTCGTATGTTTGGTCGTTGAATTCTTTCTTGTTGGTTAAAGCCCGATTTTTGTTTGTTATACTCCCGCTTTTGTTGGTTGAAATCCCACTTTTGTTGCTTAAATTCCTGTTTTTAGTGGTTGAACTGTCCGTTTTTTGCGGGTGAAGCTCCCACGTCCGTTGCGGCCCAGATCTTTCTGGGTCATCGCGAGTTTCATCACTAGCGATGTGAGCTACGGACAAGCCATCACAGGCAGCGTCTAACTGCTGGGATGAACCCCTTTTTTTTTCCCCCCATGGGAGCTCTTAAGGATTCAGAGAACCTACAATGGGAGAATGACTAGGTAATCAACCAAGATCCTGAATGTGGGAAATGATGACTTCATATGATATCTGAATTGTATATAAATCATCTGACTGAGCTGGTAAACGGATTTCCCACCATATGATAATTGCCAATGTAGAAAGGGTAAGCCCCGAACTGATCATCAACAGGGGTTTAGCAGCCACTGCTTATCTATAAAAGGGGATATCATAGGGATATTATGGGGTATGACCAACTAAAACAATGATATGATATGTAATATCCGATATTATGGGATATATGAAAGTGCAACAGGGGAATATAGAGGAATGATGAGGATGTAGTGGCTATATATAATATCTGGTTGGTGGTTTGGAACATTTTTTTATTGTCCATAATATATGGGATGATCCTTCCCATTGACTTTCATGTTTTTCAAGATGGTTAAAACCACCAAGCAGATATATATATATATAATATACAATGACTCAAATCGGATAACTATTGTCGGATGCAACCAGTTGAACATGACCGTTCAACTGCTGGGACTTCACAGAAACACCCAAATATTTCAGCAGTTCGGTGATGATTTATAAAGGGATATACTAGCCAATATATTGGGATTATCATAATCCCTGAGTCAGAAGTCATACTTTCCAACGATTAGAGTAGAAGTGATTCTCCAAGACTGTAGCTCAATCAAGCGCGCAATCTCACCCACAATCATCAGGATCCCTGTTGTGGTGGGATTTCACCCACCATAAAACAGGGATTGACGAAGCGGAACAATCGCAAAGCGGAAGGATTGAACCATCAAAACCCGAGATGTTTTACAGACAGATATGGGGAGTGTCCATTGATGTCCATTGTCCATACCTTGTGACCTCGATATGGGGATATTTTGGGCGATGCGATGATACAACCAGGAGAAAAGAGAGCCCAAATGCTAAAAATCTCTTGGGGTATACCTTGGTTGGGTACCACTCATGCATTGTTTGCCATCAATGGAATGGATAATGATAATGTTTGGGACAACTGTGAGTATATACACCGTACTATTGATATATACTAAATTTTTGCCTGGCGTTAAGGATTCAAACAACCTACAATAGGATTATGACTAGGTCATCAACCAAACTTGAACATTGGACTTTCCCTCGCCAAGAAGAAACAGCGTTCAACGACATGACCGGTGATTTCACGCGTAGCTGCCATGGATAGGGGATAGCCATGGATAGCCTAGAGCTTCAACTGCTAGAAGATCAACAGGTGGATATTGGGGCTTTTGTTGATCTCCAATGTTTGAATGTATTTTCACGAGGAAACCAATTTTATCCAAGTTTTTACGAAGCAAAATCCCTTGCGGTCTTGGTTCGACCCACCATTGCGGTCCCTCACGATGTGGTTCGTGTGTTGGCCGCGCCTCTCTTGGTTGTGATTCCCTTGGCTTCCAATTGAACATTACAGTAACATTACAGCCTAAAATGGACTTCCAATAAGTAGACTATTTCATCTTCAATGACTATTTTGAGCTTCCATCTTCAATGTCATGGCTCTGAGTCACTGAGTCACTTTAGTCCGATAGTTTGGTGCCTTCTTCGCCATAAATGGGGATATATCAACCTCCACAGCAAACAAATGATGTTCTTAGAAGGGTATTTAAGATTGATTAATTCTAATTGAGATATGAATCTACCCAGCTAAAGCATGATATTGTTGGAAAGGAATAACTATAATAAGAGTAGCATTAGATTACTGTAGCCATATTGCCCAGAACTGGCTTCAGGAAAAACTTGGGGTTGACCACCCCATCTTTCATGAGGGAAGACACTTGTTTCAACCGTGAACATTATCAATCCGTTGAATGTGGATTAGTTCGTGTCTATGTCACACATTTTGAGTGTGAATATATATATATATATAAAAGGATGGTTTCCCCCCCCCAACTATAGATATTGATCCCAAAGAAGATAAGTGTAGCCATACATTGTCGGGTCCCTTGTGTCTGCAGGTAATGTTCTTGACATTTTACCTGGCTTAGCCTTCTCACTGATGGCCCTGCGTTTGGTGATGGTTGCTGGCATCATTTTAAACGCAATGGGATGGCGGGATGTCGATTGTGAACATGGAAAACCCCAGAAAACCCCTATGATTTCCCAAGGAACATCATCTACAAATGGCAGGTTAAAACATGTTAAAACCACCATTTTCTGGTAGTTTACTGGGTAGATTGGAAACCACATCAGCAATCTAACGGGGTAAATCTTCTGCATTGCTGGGTGGCTGTCGCCATGTTTGAAAAATGGACGCTGGGGTGCCATTGCTGGATTCAGGGAACTGAAGATAACTGGACCCTGGAATGTGGCTTTGTACCAAGCTGAATAAATTTCAGAGACCTCAAACCCCCCAAAAATGATAACTGGTTGGTGCTTTGGAACATGGCTTTCATTTTTCCCATCATATTGGGAATATATAGTCATCCCAATTGACTTTCACTCCATCATTTTTCAGAGGGGTAGGTCAACCACCAACCAGATAAAACATGAAGCTTCGAATTGGGTTTCACCGTTCAAAGTGACCAACTTCGAATCGTTCGTGTGGGAGTTACTACAGATCCTCCCCGAAAGTCGACATGACCAACTAACAAGACTTATCAATACTAAGTGACTAAGTCGACTTAAGGGGATTACTTGGAGGATCATCCCACTTAGTAAGTGGTTAACAACCATAGTTATAAAATGTTATAACAACCCAGTTGAAAATAAAATAAACCCACAAATCGGGGACTTACGTTCACAAGGGCAAATTATTAACCACCTAGGCACCCATGCGGACAATCTTTGTTGTCCATTATGGGTTTTACCCGTAACAGACGGTTTTTGCGTTCAATTATTTGGGTTTTTGATTATGAGGGGTTGTTCTTAAATCCTTTGACAAGCCTGGGTTCCAACATCCGACAGTCTCTGAAAGAGTCAGCCCAAAATGACTGCCATATTTGCCACCAAATCTGGATGTGCCGAACAAAAAATACCTGCCTTTTTGCAGACTGTGCAGCGTCATGTTGAAAAACCAAACAGTAAGACATATTTTAACATATTGCCCCAAATAGTGCCTCTAGACGAGACACTCATATTGTCGGAACATGTCGGAACCAGTCCGAGAAATCCAAGACTTCACGAAAACTATTGACCTGTAAGTAGAGGGATTGCAGCCGGACATGGCCGTATTTGGAAAAGATGTTCAAACCCGTATGGACAGAAATGTACGAGCAAAAAAATGGTCTTTATGGTTTTCCGGGGCACTTCGTGGGATGATCCTCCAATTATAACCACCATTTGTCCGAAGATTTCCAGGGACTCCACGGAGGATTCCCCTATGAAACCGATCCGTGGCGCCCCAAGGTGTGCTTTACGCAGCTTCACATCTGTTGCGGCCTGGAGTTAGCCATCGATCCTCGTTGCGATTTTTTTGGAAATCCGCTGGATGAAGCAGGGGAACTTATACCATCCATAGGAAAACATCGTAAAACCATCCATAGGGGATATCATAGGGATATTATGGGATATGACCAACTAAAACAATGATATGATATGTAATATCCGATATTATGGGATATATGAAAGTGCAACAGGGGAATATAGAGGAATGATGAGGATGTAGTGGCTATATATAATATCTGGTTGGCGGGAACTGGAACATGAATTTTATTGTCCATAATATATGGGATGATCCTTCCCATTGACGAACTCATATTTTTCAAGATATGGTTAAAACCACCAACCAGAATATGTAGATTATACAGTATAGTAAATGATGAAGATCCTTGTTGAAATCCTATGGTCGGAAAGCCATAATAAAATCATAGTAAAATCCAGAGCAAACACCGTAAAAAGAAAAAATGGTAGGAAAAGCATAGTAAAATACTAATAGTAAATGTTTATCACTGGTTGATAATGGTATTAAAAAAACAACCAGTAGTAAGATCATAGTAAAACCAGTAATTGGTGATGAAAAAAACTGGTTGATAATGGTTGGTAATGCTATCTGCTGACTTCCCCCATGACTTTCCGTTCAGCACTTGGTGCCTTGGTGCCTCATCCCACAAAAGAAGTACAGGCAAAAAATGTTGGTAAGTGGCTTGGTTCACCACAGTTATAACATGTTACAACTGGACATTGCCACTTACCCTACTTATAACATCTTATAACTGGGGTTATAACATGTTGTGACCGTTATAACCCACTTACGCTTCCTGGGATGAGCCAAACAAAACCTGCAGGGAGAAATGGATCAGCGCCCAGGATAGCTTCGGGCTGCGCGTCTTTCGCGACATGGACATGGAGAAAGCACTGGAGGAATGGAATCTGGTTCAGGCTGGATGTCACCGTGTCACTTCGTTTTTCAGCACACCTATAGTATTTCCGTCTGCGGTAGATTGATTGACGTGTAGGTCTTGCCCTTTTTTGCCTAAATTCTATGTGGGGGCTTCATCAATCCATAGAGACTCATATATATATATATATACATAACCCCATGTTTCTATCCCATTCTTGATGAAATAACTATAGTAACTATAACTATCCATGTTTTCTTGATGACCAACTCACCCCATAACTATCTCTCCCGACTCACCTCGCCAGGCCACTCTGCGGCAATGTAGCGGACGCTTGGCGCAAGCGCCGTTTTTTTGCGTCGGCCTTTGAAGGGATGGGATGACATTGATGGGCAGGTCCATCAATCATCCATGAATCATCTCTGTTTGGAAAATTGTTTATGTAATCTCTCCTTAAGATCATGACCCTCTCTCAGTTTAAGGCTCAATTGTCCCTACAAAAAAAAACGTGCTGGGGTCTCAAAAAATTGCATTGTCACATCCCCTGATTCTTAGGGTAGTGAATGCCAAAGATGAAGAGTACGTCTTGGGCCAAAAAATGGACAGATCATTGCGATACATGTTGGGCCTGAAGAATCGATGACTTTGCACTGCAAACACCAGCGGTTAAGATGTTTTTAATTTTTTTCACATGGAACATCACCATCCATCTGGTATATAATGTAGATGGATATATATATATATACATACAGTATATATATATACACAAATGGTTGAGCCAAAGGAACCAGGCTTTCCATAGCTGCGTTAAATCACTTAAGGATTTCCATCCACATCCGACTTACAGTGGGTTTAATCATCTTCTATTCCAATATATGGTTTTGTATGGCAATAGTTTTGACTATATAACTATATGACTATATCCTCAATTTGATCATTTCAATTATCCCCTCCTTCGCTCAACAGCAGTTGGTTAATAACCATGGTTAGTTTGCCCAGCCAAAGGTTCCTTCTAACTATGTCTACACAAGGTGTTTTCCCTTACCATGGTTAGTTCACCAAGTTATAAATGAAATGTTTACCCTTGCATTCCATGGATTTCTGTGGCTCTCATCTAACTATTCTTCAAAATCTTCATTCCCCCCCACCGAAAAATGAATCTCGGGTCCCCCCAAATTAAAAGGGCCCCCTTTCTGTAGGAAAGCTCAGTAGCTCGATGTCCATCATGGGCATTTGCTGCTTCGCCTGTTTGATGTTCTTGGCGGAGCAGCTGCTGAATAGTCCCGATTTGCTTCAGTCTCTCAGCTGCCGTCAGTTGTGGCTGGGAGGATGCGCCGTTCTGAACGTGGAGGTGTTGCGATCATTATGATGGAAGAATTTTGATTGCTTTATTTAAATACGGCATGCCATGTTTTAAAATTTTAAAACAATTGCTCTTGGGTCGGCCGTTTGCCAGACGTTTCCATCCCTGAATTCGGAAAGATGATTCCCAATGCGGTTTGCTTTCACCTGTCCCAGATTGGTTGCCAACTTCCTTTATATTGCTATTTATGGTTTTTGGTTTCAAGTAGCTGTACTTTCTATGTCCATCCCCAGCCGTAATAATGAGCCCCAAGCTATTAAAAACACATGTTCAAGGTGTGAGAACACCAGCTACATTATGAATTCACCTGCATACACCAGCAAAGTTAGGGCCATGTCTCCTGACGCCATATCCGTCGGGGCTGAGTAGATGGGATATGAACTGACATTCATAGATGGAGATCACACACACACACACATCACACACACACACATCACACACACACACACATTTCAAGACCTTTGCGGGTTTGCATTGCACATGTTTGTAATTCATGTTCACATACAAACCAATGACCCCCGCAGACCATGATGATTGACCTTTGTGTGACGGAGTTGGCTCGCAGTTGACGACTGGATATTTACATCGTGGGGATGTCATGGTTGGATATAGTCTTGCGGCTTTCCAGTGACTTTCGGTTGTGACTCAACTTGATATGAGCCCAACTCATGAAGTCTGAACTCATCTTACCAAATTGCCATTTATAGTGGATTTACCCATTAAAAATGGTGATTTTCCATAGCTATGTTAAATTACCAGAGGGTACCTGAAAATCTCCAATTTCAAGAGCAACTTGGCATCCCGGGGATGCTGCCAAGTTTGGAGCGTATACCCATGGCACCCTTGACTTGACATCGTGACATCTCTGACCGTCATTTTTCAAGTCAGGAGACCACCAAGATCTGAACCAAGTATTGATGATGGGTCATCCGTTGTAATGTAGGCCCCTCCCAGACACAGATGAGGCAAAGCAAGTAATTATGTCCAAACAAGCAATAGTTTGGGACTTATACCGGGCCGGGCCCCATTTCAGTTCGCGACGGTGTTTGAATATTCAAGTGGAAACACATCTGATTTAATAGTACCATGAAACAACATCAACCAAAGCTTCGTGTCAATCCCAGTTAATAAGTTGGCTATACTATAAGTATAACCCCAGTTATAAGTAGGTAAGCAGGCTCCAGTTGAAGCTGGGTGACCCGATGCCACAGATCAAATCGGAAACCACCAAGTATTTAAGCAGTGATTTATTGTGAAAAGGCAACCTGAAACCTATTAAAAAATAACATAGCCACATAGCTATTGAACATGGCCATGGAAATAGTTGATTTACCCATTAATAGCATGGTGGTTTTCCATAGCGAACTGTAAACGTTTACCAGAGGTTAGTCCAAAAGAATTGGATGACAACTATTATTTTGACGGGATGTCTTGATTAATCACTGTTCATATGGTTATATTTTGTTGCGAAATGATATTACAATATATATATATAGTTGCATGATGTTATACTTAGAATCTTAGAAACCAGTTGGCAACCATAATATTGCCATAATATTACAATAGTATAAGATAGTATAAGCATATCATACTGTAATTAAAAAACAAAATCATAGAACAACCATGAACAAATCATGTTAACAAAGGAAAATTAATGATTATCAAATTATCATGGTTATAAGTTACCCTCTGGTAATTTAACATAGCTATTGAACATCACCATTTTTAATGGGAAAATACACCATTTTCCATAGCTATGTTAAATTACCAGAGGGTACATGATATAATAATCCTATAGTATTATTACCATCACATGGAACTGCCACTGCCCTGCGCAAAAAAGGAACCTGCTAGATTCAGCCTTGTGGATGGGTTGGCTCTATCCTCCTGTTGTGTTTCTGGGCAGAGCGACACCGGGAGATACACCACAGGGGAAGACAATATTCTGCATGTTCTATTGCTAAATATTGATATATATATATATTGATATATGTTGTATAATATTGATATTTGGCAATCATAGAATTTATTATACATAGAATAGCAATCATAGAATTCATAGAATAAGATGCAGAATTAATCACCATAAAATCAGGATAGCATATACCGATGATATAATTAGCAAATAGTGAATTGATCAGAAGCCACAGGTGGGGGAAGATGATACGAGATGAACAATGTTTGTTCCCCACCTGCAAGGTGAGGGTGTCTAGATTTTAGCAAAGGTGCAACTCCCCCTCTGAGATAGAATGCCAGATAGAATGCCAGAAAGAATGTCAGAATCATATGCCAGGATGGGGATCACTCGAAGTAAAGTACGTATTTTAGCGTAGCTAAGGCTAGCCGTAGCCATAACATGATCCACTATATTGATCCAAAAACTGGACACATCCGCCCGAGGCTTTTCGCATACACCATGATGCGTGCAGCAGCCGTGTCGGAAAAGGCCAGTCGTGTGGCCCCCTTGGCTCTTTGGTGAAACGAGCGCGGGGTGATGCAAAACCTTGTGACCCTAAACCATCCAATTTTGGGGCTTCAAACAATTGCAAGTTACGCACGAGAGACATGGTCTCAAGATGGTTTGAGCAAAGGATCAGCACATCTTGGCACCATCTTGTGCCACATCTTGGGGGTGGGTATCTTGGGTATCTCCCCATTCATAGGGGCTAGCCGCTAGCTGTTATCAGTAGGCTCGCCTCCATATGTTCCATGGATTTGCATGGCATGTTTAGCGATATAAAATGCGTCATCTTTGCGATTGAAAACATACTATGTTACAATACATATAACTAAATATATATATACACATATCAATACTATATATATATGTATTCATATACCCCTTGTGTTTGGTGTCTTTGCGTTCCCGGAAAACATGGTTTGCTCTACTTAGATGAATCTGAGCACTGGTCAGCAGCTCAGGTGAATTCATGGAAATTTGAGAAGCGCAATGCAAAACAGAAGGCCATGCTGATGGATCATGATCGGCAATACGTAACTGGGCTAGTTTAATTGTTGGCACATCTCAAATAGTATAGCTGTTGGTTTTATGGTGATTTTAGGGTGGTTGTATGATGATTTGATGGTGACTTTATCCTGATTTTATGGGTGTTTTATGGTGATTTCATGGTGGTGATTTTAGGGTGATTCTTGGTTGATACATGGTGATGTTTATGGTGATTTTGTGAATCTATGGTGATTTTATAGCAATTTGATGGTGAATTTAGGGTGATTTTATAGTGATTGCATGGTGATTGTATTGTGATTGTATCGTGGTTTTATGGTGGTTTTTAGGGTGATTTCATGGAATGTTATGCAGATTTTATGGGTTGTTATGAGTCAAAACTGCCACTCGACCCACCAAATTTGTTATTTTAAATACTTTAGCATGCTTTAGCCATCTATATATCTTTGGGGGCGCACAAGTTCGAGCCATACTCAGATGTATTGTTTGTATGGCATCACCATTATTCACCTACATCTACCCGCAAAAAACCAGGCAACTTGATTTGAGCCTCTCATCCAGGGTAATATATCATGGTATATGAACTTCCATGTACTGTACTTTCTGGTTGCTGGTTTCAAGCAGCAACATGTTCCATCCTCCCTAAGTTGATGATTCCAGACAATTAACTCATATCTTTTGCAATTGGGTTTTTTGAGCACCAGTCGGATTTGATCTCATAAAAATCGCCCCAAAAAAATTAGTGTCCTGCCCGGCAGAATATATATCTTCCATGGACCCTGCGGCCTAGATCCGCCCCAGCAGCTGAGGTGGTACAATACATCATTCAAAGCGAAGCAGGATTCTATCTGAAAGGCGTTCGGCTAACAGCCGGCTCCGTCCAAAAGATGAGTCACTTGATGGGTGAAATCTCGGTGGACGGTGGGCCGGGGGATCGGAGCTGCACGGCCGGGCCGGGGGTTCAGAAGTGCGCCTCTATTTGCAATATGTTGTTCATATCTCAAGACTCTTGGATTTGTCTTCAACAACAAATTCAGGGTTTCAAACAAATTACATTCATGTAGTATTATGATAATGAATGCAATTACGTAATAATGAATGTAGTATTAGTTAAGTATCATTTTTTTTAATACATTACATTCATGTAATTACTTGAAATGAAGGTCTCTTAAGCTTGCCATTGTTTCTGTGTTTCTTTGCCAAAATCAGGGGCCCAAGTTCAATCCCGTCGTTTCGACAACGCGCTGACTCCTTTGAACACATTTGGGGGGCTCCTGAAATGGGGGTACCCCAAGAGCTGGATGGTTTATATTGGAAAATCCCATTAAAATGGATGATTTAGGGGTACCCCTATTTAAGGAAACCTCCATTTGGTACCATATTATAATACATATTGCTAAAGAGCCTTGCACCTGAAAAGCCTATTCAGCCTGCATGGCGACTCGGTTGGCCAGAGTAGGCAACAACTAAACAACCAGCTAGGGTTCCTTGGTACACACATCCATTCGTTGTTTTTTTTGGGGGTTTGACTAACTAACATAGCTATTGAAAATGGCCATTTATAGTGGATTTTACCCATTAAAAATGGTGATTTTCCATAGCTATGTTAAATTACCAGAGGGTACCCATTCATGGTGGAGATCAAGAGGGTATGATGAAATTTTAATAAATTTTATGGATTTCACGCCGCTCGCCAAGCAGCTCGAGGCTACTACTTCGCAGCTTTCACCTTCAGCCCCTCCGAACCAACTTAACAGGGCCGAACCAAAACTCAGGGAATGTCAACCCTGAATTGGTTAGCGGGTTACAACCCCCAAAGCTGGGTGATAATCTGAAAATGATAGTGCCGGACACGTGGAAAATGAACATTTTTTGGAAATTTTAACATAGAAAACAACACACGAGAAACTCGCACTTAGAAGCCCGAAACCCTTGCGCTTAGAACCTTATCATATGACATGATGATATCTAAAGTTATCAGTGAACATCTACATATGTTTATAAGCATGTAGATAGTTGGGGAGATTGGCACTTAGAACCTCTCCCAATCATAAGTATCTTTAATAATATAAGTTAATATCTACACATGTTTATAAGCATGTAGATAGTTGGGGAGATTGGCACTTAGAACCTCTGAAATCATACTTTGACTACTACACTGTGAGATCGGAGCACGAACATGTTTCTTGAAAATGCTTGGATAATGGTTATATAGACTGGTGATGGGAGACTATCTATATCTATATCTCTATATATATAGATAGATAGATAGATGACATATCCTATGCGCATGGGATGGCAGGGAATCAAGCAGATACGTGGGGATTTTCGCACTTAAAACCTCCTAAATCACAACCTACACTGATCTTCCCAGATTGGAGTGCCAACATGTTTCTTGATAAGGGTTTGATAGATCAGATTAGATATGTTGCCTATGTGCACGGGATGGCAGGGAACCAGGCAGATGGGTGGGGACTTTCGCACTTAGAACCTCCTAAATCACAGCCTACTCTGGTAGAATGAAAATCTTTCCAGGTTGATGTGCCAACATGTTTCTCCGCAAGGGTTATATGAATTAGAACAGGTATGTTGCCAATGTGAACGGAATGGCATGGAACCATGCAGATAGGTGGGGACTTTCGCACTTAGAACTTAGAACCTCCTAAATCACAACCTACACTGATAGAATCTTCCCAGATTGGAGTGCCAACATGTTCCTTGATAAGGGTTTGATAGATCAGAATAGGTATGTTGCCTATGTGCACGGGATGGCAGGGAACCAGGCAGATAGGTGGGCGACTTTCGCACTTAGAATTAGAATCTCCTAAATCACAGCCTACACTGGAATCAAAATCTTCCCAGGTTGGTGTGCATGTTTCTTCACAAGGTTTTTTGTAGATCAGATTAGATGTTGCCCATGTGCACGGGGTGGCAGGGAACAATGCAGAACCATGCAGATAGATAAGGTTTTTCTAGATCAGATTAGGTATGTTGCCTATGTGCACGGGATGGCAGGGAACCATGCAGATAGGTTGGGGCTTTCGCACTTAGAATCTCTTAAATCACAACTTACACTGATAGCATCTTTCTAGGTTGGTGTGCCAATATGTTTCTTCATATGGGTTTTATAGATCAGATTAGATGCTGCCCATGTGCACGGGGTGGCAGGGAACAATGCAGAACCATGCAGATAGATAAGGTTTTTATAGATCAGATTAGATATGTTGCCTATGTGCACGGGATGGCAGGGAACCATGCAGATGGGTGGGGACTTTCGCACTTAGAACCTCTTAAATCACAACCTACACTGATAGAATCTTCCCAGATTGGTGTGCCAATATGTTTCTTCATAAGGGTTTTATAGATCAGAGTAGATGTTGCGTATCTGCACGGGACGGCAGGGAACCAGGCAGATAGGTGGGGACTTTCACACTAAGAGCCTCCTAAATCACAACCTGCACTGATCGAGTATTCCCAGATTGGAGTGCCAACATGTTCCTTGATAAGGGTTATATTTTTGTGACCATGGGCTTCGTGTTCTACGTGCACCAGCCGACTAGTGGTGATGGATTCTGCCTCTGAGTGGGATGGCTAGGTGGCTAAGACCACCCAGGGTTTTTATATATAGTGGCCGCTGCTACGCCTAGCAGTAAAAGAATGTGATTCGTTCCACATTATATCGATTATAGTGTATTTTATAACCATAGTTATGTTGAACATATTATGCTATATATTTTTGCCAGGTTATAGGAATGATAGGCTATGAGGCATATGGTTAGGGGGCTTCACACTTAGAACCCCCCCAACATAGCTGGACTCGCACTTAGAACCTGGAGGCTCTAAGTGCGCAAGAATTTCCATACCCGAGCGTTTTGGAAAATTTCAACAGGTTCCAAGCATGTGTCCGCAACTATAGATATAATTAGCGAGTTATAGATCACCTACTAACCACTTTACTGACTCAACGGCTCATTTTAGTAGACCCCTAATTTATTCATTTCGATACTCAAAATGATTCAAATATAAGACCTTCCAAAGATGATAGACATCTAAAATCCAGAGCCCTACTAAAACCATTCACGCGGGTAGAAACCCGCAATACAAAATGCATATGGGTGGGGTGGGGTGGGGTAATAACGTTCATGTTAACTTGCACACCGACGTCATGCTACGCTAGGGTGATCTTCTCTTGCGCTTGCACACACACGTCATGCTACGCTATGGTGGGGTGGGGTGGGGTGGGGTGGGTTGGATATATATATATATACATTTTAAATTCATTTTAAGATATCCATTCCTTTAAGATATGCTCTTGTATATGACAACTTCACTTCTTCAAAGCTTGTCACTTCTGTAAACATAGATTGATAATTTTGCGGTGCCTGATTTTCACTTTTCTGCACATGAAGTTTGATTTGTTGAAAGATGAAATTTGTCTGCATGATGAGGCAAGCTGAAATTA
>Ga0126342_10006601_pt1 | contig 20602 bp, 23 predicted proteins | sample Cyp1metagenome_FD_92528 | JGI IMG/M metagenome (GOLD analysis project Ga0126342, IMG submission 92528) | Coral microbial communities from Lord Howe Island, Old Settlement Bay, Australia - Cyphastrea 1 metagenome | ecosystem: Host-associated > Invertebrates > Cnidaria > Coral ...
CAAATGATTGGGATAGTTAGTTGGGCAAAAGTCCCGTGACAAAAGCTTCAGACAAAAGTGGTGTCAACAAGCTGTTTTGAAATGTCATGGTGGGGATCACTCGAAGCAAAGTAATTTGTTTTTTGTACTTCCACTATGTTCATCTATGTTCCACACACCTATCTTTTATACTAACACAATAATATTAAATGCGTTCAAACATCATCACACAGTAAAACTGAGAAACCTGTCAGTACGCTCTTCGTGGTAGTACGTAACTCAAACATGTCCATTCTAATCGGATGAAATTCCCCAGATTTTGTCATGTCACTCCCATTTTTGACACGTCGAACCCTGATTTTCGAGCAACTTCGCCAACAAAAGTCAACAAATCCTGATGTTTCTTGATTTTCCCATGGTTTTCCCATGGTTTTTTCCATGGTTTTCACCCCATTTTGCTCTGCTTTAAACGTTTAAAGCCACTGTTTCTGCCGCGGAGCCGGCACCGAACTGGAGCCCATGCCATCGATCAAATCCCCAAAGACCACCAGCACCACGGGCTGCGTCACGCCGTTGCCGATGGCGCCAAGGAGACCAAGGAGGAGAATCAGAGACTCCTGGTGGAGGATTGGTGATATGGTTCTAGTGATATAATGGTGATATAATGGTGATGATGAGGATGATGATGATGATGATGGTGATGATGATGGTGATGATGATGATGATGGTGGAGGATTGGTGATATGGTTACGCGGAGAATCATCACCATTATATGACCATTGGACGGTTCTTACTTAGAACCAGGGACGATGATGATTTTGGCATAGTCAACATGGTTATGATTCGATGAGGTAATGGTCATATAATGGTGATATAATGGTGATGATGATAACGATAATGATGATGAACATGATAATATATGGACGTTTCCTAAAATGGGGGTACCCCCTAATCATCCAAAATTCAACAATTGTAGTATTGAAACGTATGGTTTTGGGATCCCCAATTTTAAGAAGCCCCCATATAATGGTAGTTATATTGATATAATGGTCATATAATGGTGGTATACTGGTGATGATGATGATGATCATGAAAATGATGGATGATGATAATGATAATATATTGGCGTTTCCTAAAAGGGGGTACCCCCAAATCATCCAAAATTAGACAATTGTAGTATTGAAACGTATGGTTTTGAGGACCCCCCCATTTTAAAAACACCACAATATAATGGTTATGATTATATATATAATAGTCATATAATGGTGATGGTAATGGTGATGGTGATGATGATGATTATGATGATGATTATGATGATGATGATGAGATTTGTTGAGTGGCATATGAGTAGGACTAGTAAAAAAATAGTACTAAAGAAAACCTTGTAGGATTCGTAATATTACTGAAATTACTTGGAGGATTAGCAACATGAGTCGTAATATTACTGAAGGATTAGTAGTGAATTATATATAGTAATCCTAGTTAATTAGCATAATTAAATCCTACTTTTGACACAATGCATTATACTATATTTATATATATATATTGATATATATATATATATTGATATATACGTGTAGTATATTGTGTAAACATGTTAACATCCAATAGTTATGTTTTATTTTGACAACTGGGATTTTAGTTTTATAGTTGGTCTATCTCAAACAATATTAATATCAGTTATTATTAGTGATATTAAATGGGTTACTATAGTTATCATCATAGTTACTGCTGCACTATTAAATTGATATATTCTTATATTATCAAATTATCAATTTATTATATATATATATATATATAATTACATCATTTTATTGTTATAACAGCTATATTCGATATGCTAGTTATATTTTATTTGTATATGATAGTTGGATGCTGTTATTATAAAAATACCTAATACACAGTCATATTATCATCCGTTGGTAAATCAGTTTTGAATTATGGTGAATAAAACTGAAGTGAACGATGTGATCACCCGTTGATACCCCATTCATCTGACCAGTATCACTAATATCATAGTCATTACTACCCATGACCCAACTAGAATGATTACTAGTATAGACAATTGGACGAAAACATGGGTCATAGCAACTAATAAAATCATATCATCGTAATTAATAATAGACGATTGCTGAGCCGCGCATATATGGAGATTTAACCAACCAGAATGGTTGCATAATGCAAATATATTGGAGATACAGTAGTAGTATAGTTTAAACTAATAACATGGATGCTAGCGATACATCTCACAACAGTGACATGCTGTTCTTCGCTCCACCAGAATGTCCACGGAAACCAAACCTTACAAGATCATTACTCGCAACATACCCCCCCATTTATTACTAGTTATAGTAACTAGTTGTTACTTACAAGATCATTACTATAGTTATAGTAACTTGTGTGATATATCACCATTACTCGCCACCTATTCGGTTCAATTGCATATTGTACTACCACCCTATTACTATAAAACAGTTCATTATACTACTACCAAGCGGCTTTGACTTACTATGTTTTATCATGTCTCCACTATACTACTATTGGTGTCGCTTCAACTTAATTCCTATTGTTGTTGGTCAATTTATTTCCTGTTTAGACCTCAACTAATTTATCCACTAGTATATGCATTGCACTATTGCAACAATTCGCTATTACCACTATAATATTTTCAAATCCTACAACTTTTGTGAGATAGCCATAGAAATATTTGATTTTCGACCACCCGTTACATCCCATTACATAAGTCCCATTATTGTTGATTGAATCTTCAAATCCCCATATCGCCATGGGCCCTCGGCTTGGTGATTATATCTCCGATCCGACAGTAATAGTATAGCAAATCGATCTAATAACAAAGCCCTAAAGTATCCCTATGTGTCTACATCAGTATTAGATCATTTACAAATATAATCAGTTCGTAGCGGTTTAGTGCTACTCACCCATCACCCCAATCACCGAGCATGAGGTCCTTAAAATCTACCAGCGAAAACAGTTTGCAAATGGATGCAATGGGTGGCCCCTTCAGCGGCTTCTCATGAACCTCCCAGCATGACTGCGCGACGACGCGAAATAAACGGTTGTTGTGGCTGGGTGTTGGTCAAAAAAAAGGCCCATGAAAAATAATATCATCATCATCATCATGATCATAATCATCCGTAGGATGGGAAACAAAATGAACTAAGTCAAAAGCGCGCAAAAGTGAGTAAACCCTGCTGAAGTACTGGGCTGTGAGACCTTCGGGGTTCAAAACCTGTTCCTGCCCTGCAAGAAGGCAAATCAAGGGGGAGAATCCTGAATGAGCCGGCGTATGGAACCGCCACACATGAATCTTGATAAGTGCTGTCATTATCTGGTTGGTGGTTTCAACCCCTTTGAAAAAATAATCAGTTGGGAGTGTTATGCCCAATATATGGGAAAAATGTTCCAAACTACCAACCACTTATATATATAATTATATATATATATATATTGGGGTCCTAGCATTTATCTGGAGTCCTTAGTTTCAATGTTCAATTCTTGGTATATCTGATCCCTGGTTATTTTGAAGTTCCATGTCAGGCGTGCCAGGGTGTACCCTTGGCCTAGCTCGCTCGCCAACACTGGGCCCATATTCAACCCCAAGCCTAGGAGCTAAATTTCCAATGTATGTTCATCTTGAAGTTTTGTGGGTATTTGTGCAAGATGTACGAATTTCCCGATCTTCTAGGCAAATTATTTAATTCAAGAAAATGGGCAACATCACAAAACCATCTATTCTGAGGTGGTGTTCAATAGTGGTTGTTTTGTCTTCCCGGCCCACTTGGGGATACCATATGGCCCCATGTCCCAACCTACGGAAGTTAAAGTCCCACGGATTTCGCCAATTATATCCTATATAGACCCCGTTAAAATCCAAACATGGTATATCCTATATACATCCCCCCATATACATATGCTCCATGTATGGTATATTTACCTACATTTGGGTCATTTATGGGGTAAATGTTGATAAATATTCTATACATGGAGCATCCCACAAAAAAAAAAACACATATTTTATCATATCACCCGAAGTTCTGCTTCCGCGTGGGTCGGTGTCAACGCCCTGCACCTGGGACACCTTCGCGAGGACCTCGCTTTTTTCGGATTTCTCCGAGACGCAGGAGGCCGGTGGATCCGCGAAATGCACCGTGGGCACGCTGTGCGACCTCGGCGTGCTGACCAGCGGGTTGTGACATCGGAATGGCTATAGAGATGCACCAGAATCTGCAAGCATATACAGCATGTATGATTAAACTATAACATACTATAAGTAAAAAGTATAATATACATGCGATAGACATATCAACACATAGCTTAGACTATATAGAGACAAGTTATTCTTGTTTAATGTATTGAAGAGTGATATGCTGATCTCTGAGGAACCAAAGTTTCGATACATTCACCAAATCGGCCAAGAATCTCTCCAGCCTTCATTGCACCAGGCTCACTTTGTGTGGCAGCGCAAAGGCTTTCGCCAGTTTCGCGGCTCAGAATCAGAGGGGATCAGATGGGGCGGTGTTTGTGCCAAAATGGCCTGAAGTTCATTACAGCCATATACAGCCAAATCGCTGCCCGTAGCCACGATCACATTCTACACTTGATTGAACAAAGTGAACAACTTGAAAACCTGCAATGAGTGTTTCGGAGATGGATTATACCACCAAATTGTTGATGGTTACAACCCCCAAGTATTGCACCTTCCATCGAACTTTTTAAGAACAATGAGAACTGAGAATATCACATATTCCTTGAATCGATTCACCAGTGGATTCCCATTGGAAAAATAGAGAATCATCAGCAAATCCAGGCAACTTACCACAGTTATGGCCCGAGTTATACCAGTTATAAGTACTAACAAAACCCCATTTATAGAATGTATAATCCCATAGAAATAAGCAGTTATAAGTAATAAATGGCCATAACTGCACCATTGCCGACCGCATCAGCTCTGTTTGAAGTGCCGGAGCGGCCTGGACCAAGCCCTCCATGTCTTTGGTCCAATGTGCAGGCCCCGTCTCCTGCGACATGGCACGCATCTGCAGATGTAGGTGCTTGAACCACCAACATGTCATGGTTTTATTGAGGTATCTCTACATCTCTATACATATGTATATATATATATATATATGTGGTATATGTAATATATATAAAATAATATATGGTGTATATATATATATATATGGTGTATATATGCATATATAATTGTCAAAGATTCTTCGATGGCCATGTTCACATTGTTCGATTTTATAGGATCCTCATGGTCCGAATCCGCATGGCCTCAGACCCTTAGAAGGACCAACTCCTCCAGGAAGTCCGTCATGGTCCGCATGGCCAGGTCTGAACGATGCATGGAGATTTTGTGTCCGCAGACCTCGGGATCCAAAAAAAAGTGCACTTAGAAGCAGCTGCTTTTGCTAAAGGGTTAGGAGGATTAAGATGCTTATCTAACTATTTGCTAAAGGGTTATAAATATTTAGTAATCATGATAATTTACATCAAACCAGGAGGTTTAAACTGATTTCACCAGAAAGAAAAATAAGAAAAAAAGATGCCAAATTTTGACAAAACCATGCGGAAAACAGTTTTCCTTGATTTTCAGGAGTCACATTTCTTCATTTTGCCACCTTTGCTTTTCCAATTTCAAGTGCCGCGCTCTTTTTCAAGCCTCTTCTTTTTTGGGAAATTGTGATGTAGATTCTTGTGGTAAAAGTAGCCGGTTCCATGCTTAGTTTCCCATGTTGCAGAAGCATTAGCAACTCATGGAGAAACCAAAAATTCAATGGTCATGCAAAAGAAACAAATCATCACAGCATGTAGGTGCTACACAAGTGGAGCTTGCAAGAGCTGTACATGGGCTGCCTCTAAAAAATCAGCTTGTAAAGGCTGAGTGCGATGTCAGCAATCACAATGTTTTTCACATTGGGCACGGCAAGGGTGCAGGAGACAAACATAATATGCTGCCATCCTTTCCATATGTGTGGGCCACAGGCTGTAAAACATTTTCCAAAGCAATCAGCTGCAGGGAGCTTTGTGATTTTTTCCATGTGCTGGAGATTGTGCCTTCTCTTCGCCCCACAAATGTGAAAACATCCACCAAGCACAGCAGAAAGCCAAGTGCGCTCAAAAAATGTTTGGCTTGGCCACACCTCCACATGCTGGCACCAGGATTTTCCATGAACACTACATCACCTGTCTTGCAGAGCTAACCATTCCTGGCACAAAGCAGTTCATCTTCTTGAGGGTGGCTTCCAACCTCTTGGGAAGGTCCTGAGGGTCAACCAAATGGCATTGTGATTTGAACAGGTCTTCATTGCCCACAAGCGTGTTCAGGTGTTCCATGGTGACACCTGCCAGCAAACCCTGCTCATAAGTTTGAAGCTTGCAGTGAAGACTACCATATTTCCTGGGAGTTTTGTGTTTCCTTTCTAAAGCCCAACATGCTGGCAGCTGAGACCACCTGGCCAAGCAGTCTGCATAGTGAAGTGACCAATGTTGCTTCGGCTTCATCTCATCACCAAACCCTGCTTTGACAGATGCCTCCAAACATTTTTCAACCAGGGACAGTAGATGTGAAGGTGAAGCCTCAATAAAAGGAATGCTCACCAAATAGTCAAGAACATCAGCCCAGCAAACGAAGCATTGACATTGGTCAGCCATGACATTGTTTGCCAAAAACATCACCTGAAGATAATATTGCAAAATCTTGTAAAGGGAAAGCATCTCAGATGCTGAACACTTGAAAGTCTGTGCTTTCCTGTGGCTGGCCACGTTTTTGGTGTCAAAGAGGTGTCCAACAGCACATTTGTAAGCTTTGGGCAAAACCCAGATGTCAAGCCAAGGTTTGATATCCTGCCAAACTTTGATGCCAGAGGTATGGATGCTTTCCAAAACCAAATAAGTGATATCGTTCAGGAGGCCATTGCTGCACATCCCGTGCATGTAGTCAAAGCAATACAGTGATATTGGCCTCAACAGTCCACATGCCAGCAACTTCTGACTTGACAAAAGGGCATATTGGTTGTATGTCAAACCAGCTGCTTGCTGATGCAAATTGAATTCAGTTTGAGAGAGAACTTTTGACTTGTCAGCCAACCTTTGCCAACTGGCAAGCACATCTTGATCTGTGGAAATGTGCAGCTGATGGTATTTGGTGTATTTTTTGAAAACCTTGCAATTCTCTTCTTCACCACCTCTCAAATAAAAGATGTTGCTGCAAATAAAGCAAGGTTTGGATCCTGCATCCTGCCGGTTTGCAAATATGTGTTTGTGAGCACTGCCATCTTGTAAGATCATATCCAAAGAGAAGTGAAGTCTCAAGCTGCCTTTGGGTGATGTCAGGAGCACACCAGTTTCTGGCACTCCATCTCCAAAAATATCTTCCAGAATGAGTCTGAGCACTTGACTCATTCCTGCATGCAGCTTGCCTACTTCACTGGTCCTCACCACGCACAAACAAAACCACATGTCAGGCCTGCTTAGCAAATTTCCCATTTCCAAAAAACTGAAATAGCAGCACCATGCCTTTCGACTTGTTGAATTCAACATGTTCCCTGGGTGCATTTCATCACAATACACTACTGCTTTCCAGGGCTTTGTGATGGAAGAAGAAGCCTTAGCTGTATGAAGCATCAGCATGAAATCTGTAAAGGCTCCCCCTTTGTTGAATGCACCATTCAACAGGGACAAAAAGTTGAGGTACAAGATTGGTTGCTCTGAGTCTTGCACAGTGGTTGCTGCAACTCTTTTGAACAAAGGGCCATACATTGACATAGCTGGATCCTCCAGGAACTCTTTGGTCTCCTTCCAAATGTCAAACCTCTTGTGCTTGTCAGGCAAGCCATTTTTCGCAATCTCCTTGCATATGGCTTCTAAAGCACTTTGTGAACAGAAGGGGATGGAAACCCTCAAGTCGCTGATTCTCCTCTTCTTGGGGTTTGACTCATCAGAGGCCATTGCTCATGAGAAAGTAGCCATGCTTATGCAACTGCAGCTGGTTCTTTCCAATACCACATGAAAAGTTTGCTTCCATACTCAAATCCAACATTTGCCAACACATATGATGAGAACTGTTGTCTTGGCCCCACATTTTGCAGCACGACCAAGGCAAAACATGGATGAGCCAGCTGTGCTCATGAAAGAAGGAAAGCTCAATGCCAAATCCCAGACCAGCTGAGCCTGGACAGGCTGAAAATGTAGCTTGGACAAGCTAAAGGTCAGCCTGCATGGGCTGGGCCTGTATGGGTCAGATGCAAGGCCTGTAGTGGCCACCCTGTCCAGACTTATTTCGCTTCAGCCACTCACAAGCCAGCTAGTCAAGTGCCAGGTGCTACTGCCACTCACCACTGTCCACCTTGTCCTGGATCCTGTGCACTGTCTGCAGAACACCTGCCTCTGCGAGCTGCATGTTTCCGCTTTCCCTCCTCACAAAAGTGGCAAGTGGTTCCCAGTGCTCCCAGCCTGCACTGGCATTTCCATTGAAGACACAACCAAGCAGGTTGAAAAAACAAAGGCCCATGCAACAGTGGCTGTGACTTGGGGAAACAGCTGTAGAGTTTTGAATTTTGAGCAACATCCAGCCTCCATCTTCCAGCCTGACAACCAGTAGGTCTTGTCACCTTTCCTGTCCAACCATCTTTGGAACCAGGCTGTTGGCACCTCGCGGGAACTCATCGCTTTTGAAGCTGAACTTGGCTGCAGATGGTGCAGCTGAAGAAATTGTTGAAAACTTCCAGGCAAACAAAAAACTAAGGTTGTAGAAGCTAGACACTTCATTAGCTTGTAAGAGCTGAGCAACCAGAAGCTTGTAGAAGCTGTGCAAAACTGAAATTGCCCAAGCTATGCAGATCATTTTCACAGCGAAGCCAAGATGTCACCTTTAAGAAGGTGCTCCACAGCAACTTTAGCTGCTAACCCCTTGGATGCTCCTGGTTGGGGGAACATCACAAAATACCCAAGTGGCTCCAATCTTCATTTGAGATTCTGGAGCTTCGAAAGTGTAAGCCATTGCTGCCTGCTGTACCTCTTGCCTTTGAAGTCTGGGTTCCTGCATTTGCCACACCCCATACCTCTGCATTTCCCACATCCAGTTTGGAGCTCTGGTGTGGGCTTGCTCTTTGCCTTGGCCTTGGCCTTCACCTTAGCTGCTTTGGCAGGTGGCTTTGCTTTGGCACTGGCAGGTCGCTTCAAGCCTTTGGTTTGCCCAGCACCCTTCTTATCTTTCCTGTCCAACAGCTTTTGCAAAGCTTCTGCTTCGAAATCTTCATGTGTCTTGGTTCCTTCCTTGCCCTTGTCATTGTCCAAAGTCAAAGGTGTGCTTGCTTCTTTCTTTGGAGGCAGCTGAACCTGCTGTGCAGGCTTTTGGTCCTGCTGCACTTGCTGTGTAGCCTGGGCCTGCGGTGTAGGCTGGGTCTCTGATGGTTTTCCATCTTGCAAAGCCAGTGGTGCTGAGTGGCTGGAACCAAGTGACTCCTTTGATGATGGTGACCTGTTGAAGATATGAATGTGAGGGTCAGGCGCCCCTTTCCCAAGAAGATTGGTAGCAAAGCTTGCAAAAGCTGTCATGGCATCCACCAAAGCAATCTGGTGCACATTTGGTGTAGCTTGAGGGCCAAGTTGACCATGAGGCTTGTCCTGTCGAAGTAAAAGCATATATGGAGCTAAGCCACGCATACAAAACTGAACAATGGTGCTGCCCTGACACTTTTGCAAACAAAATGTTACCAAAGAAAAGCTGAGGATCTTTGACCACCAAAGAATGGGTATTCCTGATGGGAGTATGCTTCTTTCTGATCGTCGACAAGCCTGGAAATTCCATTTTTTCTGCTTTCTCACCAGGGTAGGAGGCTGCCAAGTGATCAGTGCCCAACAGGCTGGGATCATCAGGATAGACTGCCAGCCTCACAGCACCAGCAGGAATCTCCACTGGCAAGCTCTGAAGGGTCTCATACAAATGGTGGCTCAAAGAATAGACAGCATCACCAGGTGGAATGGTGTTGGTTCTGTCCTTCTCAAACAAGACCAATATGGAGCAAGCTGTCTTCTTGATACCTTCTTTCATCGAAGATATTCCTAGTAGCTTCATTCTTGTCGCCAAAGTAGTGCAGCCTTCCCACATACTTGCAGATTTCAAAGCCTTGATGTCTGAAGCGGTCAAATATTTCTGAAAGGACACGCACTCTTGTGCCATGGTTGCAGTGGCCAACAAGTGCTCTTGGGAAGCTTCCTGCAAAGCCAAGCTGTCCAAGACTTGGGTGAGCTCACCTTTCATGGTGTCTGGCAACTGCGATTCCCTGACTGCTTCATAGCAGAAGACCAAATCTGAAGGCCCCATTGGAGCCGTGAGAGAAAGCTTATGCTTCAAAGCACCACATAGCTTGCCCTCCAGCTCAAAGACTCCAGGCCTGGCTAGTAAGAGCTTGCTAATGCAGCCCAGCTCATTCTTGATGTCTGCCACTGTCCAGCCAGGCATGCTGAGTGAAGCTAAGTTGGGTGCTTTCTGGCTTGTGCCAAATGCATACTGATATGTACATGGCAATGCAGATATGCTTTGCATTGAGCTAATGGAACCACAGCCTGTAGTGGCTTGTATCTTGTTTGATGACACATGAGAGGCATCCAGCAGCAAAAGCTAGCATGCACATGCTAGAGCTCCACTCAAACATGTGTGAGGTGCTGCCAAAATGAAAAGCCTGCAAAGGCTAAAGTTGCAATCAAGCCTGTAAAGGCTATGTGGAAGCTGCAATTTTGCATTCTATGCGTGATGAAAGCTTTGTGCCTGCTGCCAATGCAGCAAAACTAAATTGAATTAGCTACAGTAAAATTGGAATGTTTAATTTGTGCATTTATGTCACCAGACACCAGCAAACCTAAAACTAATTCAGCTCAAAGCCTGCATCCTCACTGGTTCTTTTCTTTCCTTTGCAAGCTGTGGTATCATCCAAGGCTCGTTCTCCTCCAGGTTCAGGTTGTGGCTCAACTTCATCATTCACTGAAGTAGGTGGCATGGGCTCTGGCACATTGAAGTAGGCCCTCCATTTTTTGAATTGCAATGCCCATGAGGTAGGCCTGCCATTTTCAAGCACAGCAACCTGTGAGTCTTCATCACCATCTAAGATGACATCACCAATAGGATGTGGGTTGGCAATTTCTTCATCCACTGGCTCCATGGCGCAAAGTGAAATGTCCTTGATCTAAGGTGACAGTGTGTTTGCAAAACAATGAGATTTGTATACGTTTGTGTGCTAAAGAAGCAAAATTTTATCATATGGCCCTTTGCCATTTGAAATTTACGATGATATATATTCAGCTTTTTGAAATCAACATATGCTTAGATTTCAAAATTGAGAATTGAGGCTTTGGAATTTGAATTCAGAATTCTAAATTCAAAATTTAAATTTTGAAATTTGAATTCAGAATTCTAAATTCAAAATTTAAATTTCGAAATTTGAATTTAGAATTCTAAATTCAAAATCTCGATTTCGAAATTTGAATTTAGAATTCTAAATTCAAAATCTCGATTTTGAAATTTGAATTTAGATTTCTAAATTCAAAATCTAAATTTTGAAAATTTAATCTAGAAATCTAAATTCAAATAGAGTGTAGAAATTTTCTTCATCAGGCAGTGAACTCTCAAAGCCAATGGCTTTCTCAGTTGTTGGTGATGCAGTTGGTGATGGATCAACAACATTTGAGTTGTTCTGAAGTAGTAGTTAAAATGCTATGATGTGATATGTTTACTACAGGTGAGACTGTTTCAAAGGTTTCACAAAGCCTGGATTGGCTGAACAATAGCCTAGATGGCCATGGATGCAACCACAAAACCTCAGCCTGTAGTGGCTTTTGAAAGCAGCTCCAGTACATTATTTGTTTTTTTTCCTGGCTGATGACATCAGCTGCTTTGAAAAGTTGCCTAGTTCTGTACAGGCATCTTCTTTCAGATATACTGTTTGCACACTGCAGTGCCCAATTCATTGTATCTGCAGTCCACCTTCTTCAGCGCATCCTTCACACCGGGGTGTTGTCGCAGTCGCTCCATTTGCTCACTCAAGAGTTCCATGTGACCCTTGAGGTCCATGTGAAGGAGAGCAGCACACTTGTTGCACCATCCACCACTTTTCTGTCCTTCTGGAACCTTGGAATGGTTCACATGGATCATGTGATAGTGACAAATATAAGTTCAGGAAAATGGTTCACTCATTCTTGAGGTGCCATTCTCTGTGGAAAATTTACATGAAAAAATAGACAAGAGACTGTTTGGTCTCTGAAGCGACTCCAACCTTTTCCTGGAGTAAACTTCCACCACATAGCTTCCTCATACTTGCACTTCTCCCACCAGTGGCTTCCATACCATCCATCATATTCTCCTAACTCTTCATCCTGATCACCCTGCCTCACACAGGCTTCAATTGCAGAGGTGAGCTCTTGCAGTTGCTGTGGGTCCAGGCCCTTGTCAGTCACCAAGGTACCGGGTTTAGGAGGAGTTGGTCCTTGTGGTTCTGGAACACCAGGTCGAACAGGAGGAGGTGGTCCTTGTGGTTCTGGAACACCAGGTTGCTCAGGTTGGCTTGCAGATGCCAGTCCAAGGGAACCTGCAGGTTGAGGTTCAAGGCCCTTTGCTGCCTTTCTGGGAAGCTTGACAGGTCCAGGGAGGCGTCTTTTCTTCTTTACCTCAGATTGGAATGAAAAGAAAAACGATGTCTAAAAACATGAACATGAAAATTGCAAAAGCCGCAAGAGGCAGCCTGTAAAGGCTATGAGTGGCAGCCTGCAAAGGCTATGCTTGACAGCCTGTAAAGGCTTGATTTCAGCTTGTACAAGCTGGCAGGAGCCTATGAAGGCTTGCAAGGAAGCTTCCATGAGCTATAATGGGAAACTGACTAAAGCAATCCAGCCAAGATACATCAGCAGCCTTTGCAACACATTCTTCTTCCTCCTTCACCTGCTGGTGTTGGCTAACAGGTGTAATCAAAAATGTGTGAACAATAGTTGACTTCAAGGCAAGACCAGCCTCAACATATTCTGCAGAAGGCTCATCAGGATTCGATGGGGTTGCAGCTTGTTGTGGAGATGGTGGCTCCTGCAGCATCAATGCATGAATGTTGGGGAATGGAAAGCGACAGCAAGCAGCACTGAGTCTGCACAGGCTAGGATACACATGCAATGTCAAACATTTGGTGGCTCAACACACATTGAGGTTTCCACTGTTAAGTCATCAGGGGCGTCATCCAACTTTTCTTCCTGCACAGGGTCAGGATTGAGGAACTGGATCAGATACAACCACTTGCTGCTTTGCCATCAAATTCTGCAAGCCTTTTTGACATCTCCCAAGGGCATGTCAGTGGGCTGCTGGGCCTGCCAAGGTGCTACATGCAAAACAATTTGCACATGAACAAACATTGCATTGCATGTGTGAGAGTCAAGTGGCCAACCTTCTGATACCATTTCTTCTCTTCAGCAGCCCTAAGGGCTTCAGCTTCTAAAGCTTCAGCCTTGGTGCTGCCAACGCCATGCTAGGCACAAAAGAAACCAACAGCAAAGCCAAGCAACTGCAAGCTCCTCAGCTCTCCAGCCCCAGTTGTCATGGTGAAACAACCATTGCTCATGGGTCAGGTCCTCAGGCTTTGTCATTCCAGCTACACCTGACAAACCAAAAGCTGCAGTAGAGCCAGCTTGAAAATGCGCAAAGCTATGTACAGAGATGAACCAACAGAAATCATACACCTGGAAGCCTGTATTGGCTGCGAGCTGAAGCCTGCAAAGGCTAAGAGCAACTGCCTGTAATGGCCAATTTGAACAAAGTGGATGCACATGAGCCTGCACAGGCTTTGCAAACCAGCCAAGACTTTTTCAGCCATCTGCCTTGCACCTTTGAATCGCTAATCATCCTCAGCTTGGTCGCCAAGCACCTTGGGTTTCTTCTTGAACCTTCCAGACTGTACATATTGTCTCTTCTTCTCCTTGTCCAGGCAGCCAGACACATCCTGCAAGATGTAGTCACACAGCACAGTCAAGCAGTTGGCTTCAATGGGGACCAGCAAATCACTTTGTTTCCAGGAAGCTGGTGTTTTGACCTCGATGTCATTGCCCAGCAGTGTGATTTTCACTGATGCAGGTGCAGAATCCAAAGCATTCTTCATCTCCTTGTGGCTCTTCTCAGAAACCTCTTCTCCAGCTTCTGCAAACATCTCTGGAGCATTGTCACCATCTTCCTCTTGGAGTGCCAGTACAGCTTCCTTGACCTTTTCCTGGATCATTTTCATTCTTGGAGAAGCAGCCAAAGACGGGTTCTTCACCTGCTTGAAATTTTTCATGTGGCCAAGAACCATCGTGGTCAAGGTGTGGCTGCTGGGCCTGAATTTCAACCATTTCCTGCCATCTTCATCATGTTGAATAAGGCTTGCTGGCAAAGAAATTGGAGGCCCACCCTTGTAAGACAAGGTAATCACCTCTGAAACTTGCATTGCAGGGAAAAGTCAGGTGGCTACTTGCAACCTGAGCCAAGGCAGCAATGGTGATGTAGTACTGCAAGCCCAATCAGGATGCTGTGTAAACAGAAGCTTGTGGAAGCTAACAGATGGCCAGCTGAAGCTTGCAGAAGCTGTGGGTAGCTTGCAAAAGCTTTGCTAGCAATCTCTTTTGACAATTTTCCTTGATCATGTCAAAACTCAATGCGCCCTTTTGGCTGCCTATAGTGCAATCACTTGGCAGCAGCTCTCTTCTTTTTTGAGCTGCTAGTGTCATCAGGCTCCACCAGCAAAGGGCATCCTTTTTCAAGTGGCTTCTTGTTGGTGAAGCAAGGGATGTGGAGGTTGCCCACCTTCACTGTGCTCTTTGTCAAGCAAGAGTCCTCCTTGTTCTCACCTTCTTTGACCATCCAAAAAGGACAAAACATCCCTGCTTTCTTATTGAAATCGCATTTCCATGGCTGAACCAAATAGCCTTCATTTTCCAAATCCTTCGACTTGATGATACATGCACCCTTGCTTGCTTTGGCCAAAGAAAGCAGCTGCAAAGTTCGCATGGGGAGAAGCTGAAGCTTGCCTTTGTTGTATTTGGCACCAGCAAAGATTTCATGTTGATTGCTGACCAGCACTTCAAAATCTCCCAGCCTTTGTTGCCAACTTTTTGCAAAGGATGCTCAAAAATGGAAGCTTGAATCCATAAATTATGAAAGCCAAAAAATATGTTGTGACCATGCAAAACATTGCTGCAGCCTTGGAACTCTTTGTATTTTTCATACAAAGCACATTGGGCCTGGGCTGTGGCCACTTCTTGCTCCAACATGTGGGACTGGGATGGAAGCAGCTGTGTTCTCACATCCTCTGCAATGAGTGCAGGCCTGGGCTTCTTCCATTCTTTGAGGAATTTCAAATCTGCAAGCTTGACTAGCATCTCTTCGGTATTTCCAAAATATGGCGCCATCATCTTTCATCTCCTGCAAAGAAAAAACTTTGTCGCCACCCTTGTAGATGTACAAGCCATTGAGCTTGATGTGCTTGTGCTGGCTCAAAGCAATGGACTTGGGGTCTGAAGCCAATTCCAAAGCCTTCACAGGTCCCCCTGGTGACACAGAGGTTGAAGTGGCTGAAGCTGAAGCAGCACCAGCATCTTGCTGAGTACTGCATGCAGCAAGTTCAGTTTCAAATTTGTCCTTGATTTGGGTCATGTCTTCATACTTTGTTGCTTCCCTACCTTTCATCTCCTTGTCGAGGAGCCACAAAGTTAGTCTCACTTGTAGCTTTCCAAATGGCAAGGCAATCCTCTCCAATGGGAGAGTTGACTTCTGAATTGCTTCCCATGCTGCCAGCATCAAAGACTCTGCCTTCAAAAGGTTGGGCAACAACTTTTTCCCTTTCAACTTGTCAAAGTCAGATTTTGCTATCAGCTTGGCAAACCCGTCTTTCTGAGAAGATTTTGGAGAAGTAACTTGGCAACAAGCCAAAGCAACCCTCAGCATTGGAAAGGTGGTGCTGCCCTGCTTCCAATCGCAATTGGCCAACAAGTCTGTGAAGTCCTCTCCAAACATCAAAGAACCACCAAATTGGCGACCTCAGTGCCAGTGCAAGCTACATGCACCATGCTGGCCTTTCCATACAGGAGCCTGTACTGGCTAGAGGACCAGCCTTTACTGGCTGAAATGAGCTTGCATGGCTAGCTTCAAAGCTGAGCTGTTTATGCTGGAAAAATTGCAGCTAAGAAACTGATGAAGTCCAAGTACTTCAAGAGATTGAAAGATTCTCCTCCAGCAAAGCTGGCAACAAAGTTGCCAATGTTCTTGATGTACTTTTGGCATGGTGGCATGCTCGATGCTGCTTGTTGAACAGCCCTGTCCAAATTCTTCAGGCCCTGAGGTTGCAGCTGGTAATGGTGGGCGATTGTCATTGCGACTTCCAGCTCATTGGGGGGTCTGCTCTGCTGATACCATGGTCGCCTGGGCTCCACAAACCAAACATAGGTTGAAGAAAACAAGGCAGCTACATATCTTTGATGGTTAAAATCTTTTTTCCATGCGAGTTGCTGCTCAGAGCTTGCTGAAGCAAACCAGGGAGTGCTGGAACTTCTTCCTCAACTTTGGCAGCAACAACTGTCCAATCCCAGCCTTCCTGCAAGATCTTACCAAAGTCATCTCCTTGAGCAACCATCTGCTCTACTGACAAAGTGTCATTCCCCAGTTTGCAACCAGCTTCAAGGCTTCTGAGGAAGGAAGTGGTGTGGGACAGCGAAAGGCTTTGGAACCTTTCTTGGCCAAAAGGTTTGGCCAAAAGGCCACCACTCTGCTCTGCCAATCTGGCATTTGCATCTATGGCTGCCTTTCTCTTGGTGGGTTCATAAGGTAGCTCAACACAGACAGACTGGGTGATTTTTTTCAGGTCCCAGCCAACTTGACATATCTGCTCTCCTTTGGAGATCACATCGAATGCATTGACCATTGCACCTCCTCTGTTGGAGGTGTGGACAAGCATGTCCTTAGCTTTCAATTTGGCTTCATAGGCCAAACCACTGGCCTTGAGCAAATCCAAGGCCTGGGCAGCCTTTTGGTTGATGGGGGCATCTGATTCAATGATTGCAAGCAACTTGGTCACCCATGGCAGCGACATGCTGGACAGCAGGTGAAAAAACTGCTGTTCTTGTTTTGGAAAAGAATCTTGGCATTTAATTCCTTCGTGTTTCATGGCTTACACCTGTGTTCCACACATTTGTGCCATGCAAGGCTTCATTACCACAGCACTTGAAGCACATGTCATGCTGCGGAACAAAAAAGCATGCAGCTTTCACAAAGATTGCAGACACAAGCTTGTAAGCAAGTCATGAGCAAGTGGCAGCCTGCAAGGGCTTGAAGAACAAGAGCACAAATGACAGCTTGTAAGAGCTGAAAAAAGAAGCTTGCACAAGGAAGCTTGCCAAGGCTAAGAAGAAACACATACAGAAGCAAAAGTCAGAAGGTATATAGTCAGAAGCAAAAGCCATGGCAGCTTGCAAAAGTCAGAAGGTATATAGTCGCAGAAACCTTTGCCTGTTCATGCTTGCAAGTTGGAAAGTCACAGCTTCAAGGCATACATAGAATGTAGTTGCACAAGGTGACAAGCAGAAATTTGCTTGCAGGCTTGGCTACTGATAATTTCAAACCGTCCAAAATATAAAATTGCTTATCAAAAAACAAAAGATAAACCAAAAAAACATTGCCAAGATAGGGGCTAAATATTTACTAACCTCTCTAAAGTTTATGAACTTTAAGTTCATTATCATAAACATTAAAGTTGATTACATAACTCTCTTAAGAGGTATATGGGTTACTAATGGGTTCTTCCTTTTATAACCATTTATAACCCAGTTATAACCGGTTCTTAGCATGCTAGTACGAGCTTTAAAGGGCATAACCATTTAGCAAAAGCAGCTGCTTCTAAGTTGCAGGGCTTTTCCCATGGAATTTCCCGATATTTGATGTTTATGCTGAAATATCGAATGATATATCATGCTGATATCAAATATCATTGTTTCCCATGGAATTTTGATTATTTTCCCATTTTATGTTTATGCTTTCTGATGATTTCCCACACGATTTTTCAATGAAACAACATGATTACAGAAATGCCAGCCAAGAAAACACACACACAATGTCCGTGCGGTACATGAAATGATCGTTAATCATCTGATTCGTTAACCAATTGTGAACCCTGGTGACTCGTGGCTCGTCCTGGATTTGGCCAAACCAAATGGCCCCTGTTTATAGAAATCATGGCAGAAAAAAATGCCTTGTCTAGTCCAATACAACTGGATCATTAAAAGAGATTATTATTAATTGGAATAATTACCTGGGTCCAATAATAAAAGATGATTATTCACCAGTTACTAATAAAATAATTATCATTATTATTGAAGGATCCAATTTTCATAATGATAGCAACCATTAGTGGGATGATCCATTAAATGGATTTAAATAGATCATCAATAACAATAATGATCATTCAATATGATGATTCACCAGTTCGTAAGTGGCATGATCGTCCAAGTGGCTTTTCTGGTGAAAGGATGGTCCCCGTTTTTTTTTGCATTGTCGCTTGGGTTCCTGAAATCAGTGGACGAATAATTCTCAAACAGTTAAACTTATGACATATCTATGTGTATATGATTTTAAATCTCCATCTATCCATCTATCTATCGATCTATCTATTTATCTCTTCTATCCTATCCTGTCCTATCCTATCCTATCTATCCTATCTATCTTATCTATCTAATCCATCTTATATATCTTATCGATCTAATCTATCTAATCTATCTAGTGTCTAATATATTTTTCCAATCTATCTAATCTATGTAATATATCTAATATATCTATTCTATCTAATCTATCTATCTATCTATGTATCTATTTATCTAACCTATCTAACCTAATATAATCTAATGTGATCTCATCTAATCTAATCTAATCTAATTTATCTATCTATTTATCTATTGTAATGCGTCCCTACATGACTTGCAATGGGGCCTGTATAAACGAGTATTGGTTTGTGGCAATGATGGCACAAAAACGTGTGGCAATCGGTTTTGCCACACATTTTGCCATTTGAAATTTTGTTGAACAGTTCGTTGAGAATTCGTTGAGAGATGTATCCCACCGGTCAGTGGGTCTTTTTGCTTTTCACGTTTCGTGGAGTGTGTATGATGGTATGGTATGATTTATCAACGAAATTTCAACGATATTTCTTGGTGGCAAAATGTTGTGGCAAAACATTTTGCCACAACTCAAAAATCGACAGAAAAAAAAGAGCATTTTAACGAACTTTTGCTTGTGACAAAACGGACTGCCACAGCATTTTACCGCCAAACAATATCGTTGCAATAGGTGGTTGAAAACATCTTTGAATTGGTTGCAAGGGTCTGTCTAACTTCATCACATGGTTGATAAGATTGCTGCGCTTGCTGCTGCAAATGTCAAGTAGGCGACAAGCCAGCAAAAGTCCCAACGAAATTTCAACGAAATCCTAACGAAGAAAGATGAGGCAAAACAAAATCTTGTGGCAAAACCTTTTGCCACAATGACCCAACGAAATTCCAACGAAATTCCAACGAAATTCCAACGAAGCAAAATCGCCAAAATCCAGTTATACAGGGAATCATTGCAAATAGTCAAATATCATGGTAGAGCTACATTAAGATCTATATATATCTATACACCTGCATGCATCCGGTTGCAAACATATGAAATTGCACAAAAGATGTATGTTCACAGTAAAACCGCAATAATCCACAATACAAATATTTAGCTGCGCATGTAAAAATACAATATTGTGTATATATATATATATTTAGAGAGAGAGAGAGAGAAAGAAAGAGAAAGAAATAGAGAGAGAGAGAGGGCAGAGAGAGAGAGAGAGGTAGAAATAGAGTGCACATATATTTTGCCATAAGGTAAAGTTAAATACAAATAATTAACATCATACAACTACAGATAGTCGTACTAGGTACATGCCTCAATTTCTTCTTACATCACCCTGCCACGGTCCCCCGGCGCAGAGCTGCGCGCTTCCGGCGCTGGCCTCCTCACCTGGGCTGCGAGTTCTTCAATGGGCGTCTGATGATCGCTGGTTTATATAGGTTTCTTATATTGTATTTGTTGTGAGAACCCTTCACCAGCCAGTTTGCACATTGATTGTCTTGTTTATATATATATATATATATGCATATATCTTTATACACACATATATGTATTATATATATTATATATATATACATATTGTTTATTACATATGTATCCTCACTTTATAGTCATTTATAGAGTCTATGAATTCAGCTTCTCATCGTTTTGTGGTGCGCCTCTGTGCCCTGCGCCCTGGAACTTGTCACAGCTGCAACGATCTCCGTCACCACCTGGAGATCGTGAAGCTCTACCGGGGCATGATCTGAGGCTCTGACCCAGTTCGAACAACTGAAAACCACAAGGCAATGGGGATTTAACCAAGAACAATGATGACAAATGGGGATTCAGAGGTTTGTACGCAAATCCCCATAACTTCTCAATGGTATGTGCCTGTCCCACTTTTTCCCAAATCCCGGAGATAGGCACATACCCCGGAGAAGGGCACTTGACTCTGAACCCTGCAAA
>Ga0126342_10006602_pt1 | contig 20600 bp, 18 predicted proteins | sample Cyp1metagenome_FD_92528 | JGI IMG/M metagenome (GOLD analysis project Ga0126342, IMG submission 92528) | Coral microbial communities from Lord Howe Island, Old Settlement Bay, Australia - Cyphastrea 1 metagenome | ecosystem: Host-associated > Invertebrates > Cnidaria > Coral ...
ACTTACTACTTACTACTTACTACTTACTACTTACTACTTACTACTTACTACTTACTACTTACTACTTACTACTTACTACTTACTACTTACTACTTACTACTTACTTACTACTTACTACTTACTTACTACTTACTACTTACTTACTACTTACTACTTACTTACTACTTACTACTACTTACTACTTACTACTACTTACTACTTACTACTACTTACTACTACTACTACTTACTACTACTACTACTTACTACTACTACTTACTACTACTACTTACTACTACTACTACTACTACTACTACTACTACTACTACTACTACTCCTACACCTACTCCTACTCCTACTCCTGTTACTACTAACCATGATTCCAGGGTTCGGTCGCAGTGAGGTCGTTGTAATTTTCTTCGCCCAGTTTCCAAGCGAAATGCTCCAGTTCCTCCGTCAGCGTCGACTTCGAAGCGTTGCCGAGGCAAAAGCTGCAGCGCCAGTGGAACAACGAGGCACACCTTGTGGGGCTTCAGCAAGGCTCGGAGTTCGTCTTTTTCAGCATCCAGCCGTAGATTCTGATGCTTCTTGGGCTATGATTTATGTCTGGTTGGTGGTTGAGGCAGCCTACCCCTCTGAAAAATATGACAACTCGTCAGTTGGGATGATGACATTCCCAACTGAATGGAAAAATAAAAGTCATGTTCCAAAGCATTTACCAGATTTATAGACGTGGATTTTCCACTATAAACCATCCAGCTATTGGGTACCCCCATGATTTTAAGGACCCATTTTGTGGCGCCTCTTGGCATGTTATCCCTTCAGGATGACACTGAGTCTAATTGTCACCGGTCTGAAGCTTGAAGTTCAAAGCCATGGAGTCTGTGATTGCAACATATTGAGTCTGGTAAACATGGGACTGGAAGCGGGCCAAAACCCGAGACTCAGGCTACAACAAAAACCTGTTCTCCGGGTCCCAAGTGTAGCAGGCTAAGATATCCCCCAGGGAGGTTTCCGTTTCAGCTGGTGACTTGAACAACTTTTCATCCCAAAGTCCCAAGGCAATCTGGTTGGTGGTGCAATCTGGCCATCTTGAAAAATATGAGTCAATGGGAAGGATGACAACCCATATATATATATATCTATTATATATATATATTATATATATATTAATTGGACAATAAAATTCATGTTCCAAACCACCAACCAGCAATCAATTGGCTTCATCATTTCGGATCAGACGTAAACGATGTTTTTCATGATGTTTGAACATGGAACCGGCCAACTTTTTCCGTCACTATGGACATTCCCATCTTTGACATGGTGTCTTCACAGCTCATTTTTTTTGGGGGGGGACAGGTTGTGACATCATTCCAAATCCCATAGTGGGGCCCCCAAAGGATAGCTAAGTCGGTTAATGACTCCAATAACTATAGGTTTATGGTAGATATAACGAACTAGTTAATGGGCTTTATAAACCAACTTATAACTCGGGGACACCACATTGTGGGTTTGACTAAAGCTCATGTACCCTTTTTCATCCCGTGTAAAAATGTAAAGCATTGTAAAGCCTCATGTTCATTCATGTTCTCCTTGTATTTAGGGGAAATACACCTTGCAGACCTTGCAGACCTTTCAGTAAATCCACCATTTTTGCACCCAGATCTCAACCCAGACACAGAAGGGCCGCAAGCTTCAAGCTCTTCGTTTTTCGCATGGCAACATTGCTATTCCACTTGCGCTACCAGCTGTCTCTACCCATTGGGATACTCACCAAGGATCATCATTGCAGAATGTGTGTCATAGCTATCAGCTACCACCTCACAACCTCTTGGCGTATGGCAAAATCCACCAACATCCACCAACAAGTCAATTCGTAGCTCGAACTGGCCACACGGACAGGTCTTGATCCAGCGGTGGGCAAAAGACGTGGCCTTCACGTCCAGTACAGTCTACATCTGGATTCATCTGAATATGTTTTTAAGCAGAAGTTAAGTTCAAGTACATCTGTGTATCATCCTTAACCTGACAAATTTTAAAACCATCAATTGATGTTTTTTCCCAATTTTATCCTGAACTCGGATGGCCGAATTTCATGATTTGTTCCTAATGTCTTGAAACCACCTTGTTTTCAAAGACAGGTACACCTGGTGGTTTTTCATGATCTGAGTTGAGTGTGTGTGTGTGTAAAACATCATCTAAACAGAAAAACAATAATTGTCAGAATTGTCTGCGGAAGATTTTGTTCCTTGCCAGCGAGTGCAAAAATGAAAACGAACTTGAAGTAACATACACAGTTATGGCCCGAAATACCACTTATAAGTAGTACAAAGTCACCTCATTTATGGAATATGAATGTATAATCCCATTGAAATAACATGAAATAACATGAAATAACAAGTTATGTCACCATGTCTTTCATTTCAATGGATTGTTTTAAGGGAAATTTTACAGGAAAACCCCATATGTAATGGGAAAATCTATGGTTTCACCATGGGATCTGAAGAGATCATGGAGCATTTCTGGTTCCTGGCCACATCTGGTGGTTTTTCGCCATCCTGGTTGCGCTGGATATACCTGGTTAATAATGGTTAATATTAATGGTTATTATATGGTTAATGATCTTGAATCATATGCTTTATCAATGATCATCTGACTATCTGGTTGGTGGTATACCTATATACTGTTAATAATGGTTAATATATGGATATATATATATATATGTGGTCAATGGTTAATAACTATCTGGTTGGTGGTTGCGCCAACACCTCTGAAAAATGATGGAGTGAAAGTCAGTTGGGATGATGACATTCCCAACTGAATGGAAAGTCATAAAAGCCATGTTCCAAACCACCAATCAGACATCATTAAAAAGAATATGTGGCCATGGTGCAGCACCCTTTTTTGTTACTGTGTTTCACATGAAAATAGTTGGAACATGGTGGTTTTCTGGTATTCAGTGCCAATCTTAGATACCCTGCAAAAAAAATAAATTCTTAGCTGGTGAATGTAGATAATCCCATTGATACCAAAAGACTAAAGGATTATAGTTTCTACATGTTTCTACTACGCTCTGGTAGACATTTACATAACTATGGAAAATCACCGTGGGTAAATCCACTATTTCGACTGGGCCATGTTCAATAGCTTTCTATTAACGTTTACCAGAGGGTACCATCTAAGATCGAATTATTGAACTTCATTCATGGATGTTCATTCTCCAATATTTCCAACCGGCCACTTTTGCCTTGGCATCCACGTCAATACGAATCTCTGACAAAGAACCTGGCATGGAAAGCCAGACAGGGGAAGATCATGGCAAAAATCATGGACATACTGTGGATGGTAGCGAAATCCTGCGCCACCAAACAGATGGTTGACATCCTATAAATAATGGGATAAACCACCAACTGGTGCAGGATTTCTTCCATCCACAGTATCATGGAAATATCATTGGATTGATTATGATGATTTAAAGTGATTTAACACTGACATGATTGAATCCCACAATGACATAACGAAGGGGATAGCAAACAACAAGCATATGGATGATTTTAGGTGGTTTTTCTGCAAACATATGTTTGTTGCTTGGGTTTGTACCGGGTTTGTCTCATGGGCACAAAAAAAAACAAGTTCTTAACCTTGTGGGGCCACCGTATCTGCAGAAACATGGTATATTTGGTGGTTTCCTAAAATGGAGGTACCCCAATAGCTGGATGCTTTATAAGGGAAAATCCTATGAAAATGGATGATTTATGGGGTACCCCCTATTTTAGGAAACCTCCATTTGACAACGTTGGTTCTGATCCCTGAAAAACCAAAACATGGAAAGTATAAACCCCAAATACTGTAGCTAGCGTGCAATCAAAACTGGTTGGTGGTTTCAACCCCTCTGAAAATTTGTAGTCAGTTGGGAATGTTGGGATTATTATTCCATAAATATATATGGATATATATATATATATGGTGGAACATAAAAAATGTTCGCCCCAACTAAATCCAGCCGAGGTCACAATCCATATAAATCCAAGGCGAACTTTGGAAGATCTTCGAACAATCCAAATCCAATATCACTATTTAGAGCATGGTGATACAGTAATAATACACTAAAAACAGTATGGCAATCATAAATTCCGAACTAGATGCTTGTCGGTGTCAACCCATCCCAACATGAAAGGCGCACTCGGGATCATACGTAATACATCACACATTTCCGAGGGCTAGATCCACATGGCCCGATGTTTGTTCAATCTCAAGCTTTGTTGGATGCCATCATTTCATCATCATTTCATTCATTTCCCTAATCTCATTTTTTTCATTTCCCCAGCTCTCCCCCAGCTCTGTTTCAGTTTCATCGGGCACCACATGTATCACATCGGGTTCCCAAACTGTGAAATTGTCGATCTATGGCGTTGACCAAAATCTCGTTGTAGATCTGGACCTAGGACATCGAAATCGCCCGCAGTGGCCTGTGGCCCAACTAACAGTTATAAATTCAATGGCCATTTCAGGAACCGATTGATTGGAGGTACCAATCCCATATAATCCCATATATAAGGCCTATTTTTTAGGCCTATATATGGTACAGTACCTCCATTTTAGGATCCTGAAATCCCCATTGATAAATGGGCTTACTTAAATGGTATCTTATAGTGAGATATAACCTGAGTTATAGGAGTTATAATTCCATTGTATAGTGATGATTTTTTCTGTAACCTTATAGTTATAGAAGTTATATAATTCCATTTTTAACATTTTACAACTGTTAGTTGGGCCATAACTATGGAATTTTCCTGAGTCATCGGGGGTACCCCCGAATCATTCGGTCATTGACTTAGTGTTGAAACAACCAGTTTGAAGTGGGGATCCCACATGACTTTTCAGAACCCGCCTATATATTTGGCTTTTTCACCCACTTTCTGAATGTTTATTTTGACACTTTTCAGAACCCCCCTATATAGGCTTTTTCACCCCACTTTCTGAATGTTTTATTTTGACATTTCGCTGGCAACAAACCAGAAAAAAACTCCCAAGTTTCCCATTTGTTTGTTGGCCAAATTATATACATCTGGTTGGTGGTGTCAACCCCTCTGAAAAAATATTAGTCAGTTGGGAAGGATTATCCCATATATTATGGAAAAAAATGTTCCAAACCACCAACCAGCTTCAATTCATCCATTTGGTTGTTTCTCCAAAATTGACGAACCCCAAACAACCGGATTCCATCCCCAAACAGTGTCAGTTCTGAAGAACCCCTCAGGAACTCTGAGACCATCAAACCAGATAAAGGATTCTCATGGATTCTCCATATTGAAGATACAGGATTATCAGAGAAAACCCCGGTTTCTATTCCTGTGGGAGCGCTGGCAAATCCTGGAATTGCCCCATCAAAATGTATCCTAAAATGACCAAACAAGGCAAATCTGCACGAAAAGCCCTTGGGGGTAACCAGATTCTTCTAGACTAAAACAAAACAACGATCGACTTACCCTCTGGTAAACGTTTACAAAAAACTATGGACAGATCCACCATGCTATCAATGGGCAAATCCACTATTTCGACTGGGCCATGTTCAATAGCTATGTTAGTCATTACCAGAGGGTATGGCAACCATATATCCATAGATTAATTATCCATAGATTATCCATATATTTCGCCATTTAAACTTCACTGCTTCAATGGTTCAGTCCACAGGGAAAAATCATGATCCATTGAAACATGGATATCCATAGATTATCCATAGAATATCCATAGATTATACATAGATTGAACATGGATTAAACCAAACCAAGCAGTTGGTCACCAATCATCGCTCACCTTTTTCTTCTACGCCAGCGCTTGCGACAGGTCCTCTAGGAGATCGGAGACGTCCTACCGGAAACGCGCCACGGTTGGGCCCCCAGTGGCCAGATGAGTTGGTTCAAAAATGGGCCAGTTCTATTCTGCTAGTGGTTCTTCATGGATTTTATGGTTATGAATTATGAATCATAGTTTTCCATGTTCATTTGGGTAGATATGGCTATACCATGGCTATACCAACCAATTGGTGGTTTCAACCCCCCTGAAAAATATGATATAGTCAGATTGGATCATCATCCAAACTATGGGGGAAAATAATATTCATGTTCCAAACCATCAACCAACCAATCATCCCCAAGTCCAACCAGAGTCCTCGATGCCAACGCTGAGCCGCAAGGTGGTATCATAGACGCCCACCTCCGCACGCTCCTCCTGCGGAGCCATGACGTCGGCCCGGAGCCACCGGAGGCATGGCGAAGCAGCTGCCGATACGTCGAAACAAAAAACGTATCGTTTTACATGTTTTTTTTTTTAATGTTGGCTAACCCATAGGATCCATGTATGCTATATATGGTAACATGGATCCCATCAATATACCCCAGTCATGTTAGCATTTTTCTACCAGCACCATGGATCCTATGGCTAATAGAATCCCCAGAATATTTTTCGAATTCACTTGATATCTGAGGGGTATATCATTTATATCTATTCAACAACCATGATTCCCCGAATTGTTCGTGGCGGATCATCCAACTGAATAACTGGTGCGACGGTCTCAACCTAACTCCATACGACATGCCTTTCCATTAAGCAGGAATATATTAAGCTACGATCCCAGTGCCAATCTTAGATCTGCCAAAAACAAACCTTAGCTGGTTAGTTAGTAGATCATCCCGTTGATACTTGATACCATCCAAGACTATTTTGGATGAGTTTCTACCCATCCAAGATTGACTAAAAAAAAGATCCCTGGGAAATCTCCGAAGTAAATGGAGGTTTCTGGGGAATTCACCTTAAATATACCTTAAATACACCTGGGGAATTGTCCATTGCCATGTTTGATTAACAAAGGGTAATCCGTGTTTCTGCCAATGATCATACCATATCATACCTATGTTGTAAGAAATCCATGAACAAATACCATAAAAAACATAAACACAATAATAAAAAAACATACCACAAAAAAACAACATAACAAACAATGACTTTCTGCTCAAAAAATACAATAAACAACTTACCATAGCACCAAAGTTTTGGAGGTTTCATCCCCACATTGGCCCACATTGATACCCTCCAAACTAACAAAGATGTGGAAGATCACCATTTTCTACGGAAAAAATATGAACATATCATGAAAAAACATATGGCATTGTCCACATCTATGTAAAATTTACAGTAGCCTATATGCAATTCCAGCTCCGGATCATAATCTGAGTTGTTTAGTTGGGACCCTCACGAGCTCCCATTTCCACGGCATCTTTTCACGATATTGTGGGAACCTCGCACTTGATGAACCAGGAGCAATACCATCCCTACAGATCCAGCCGTTCCCTCTGGTTATTTAGACTAGCTATGAAAGTCATGGCAGCCCATGGACAGTTCGATGATAAAAAAAACTGATTTAGCAAACAAAATAATGGTGATCTTCCAGTTCGCAAACGATGAAATAATCAGATGGTAACCACATATAAGAACATTTAACATCATCATATGAAACAAAGAATAAGTCTGAAATCACCAACAGGATCCATGTACGGTATATCCTTGGCGGATCCTTAATCAAGCCCACGACTAACATGAGTTTTCGACTCACTTAAGATCCTTTTTGTTTCGCCATGGTAGCCGGTCCCGACCTTGGTCATCGAACCATGGGACATGCTGGCGCTGTGGTTGATCATGCTTTCCTCGGTCGCTGATGTCGCTCCTACCCAGAAAAACCGTAACCCAAGCAACCGGAAAAAAAACCATGTGGTATGAAACGCACAAAGCACTGACAATAACTCTGAAAAACCAACTGTACGGTACCTCTTTGTTTAGATACATAATGTGTATGTAAAAGTATGTAATGTAGTGTCGTGTAGTCTAGTGTATTGTAGTGTGATGTAATACATTGTATGTGCAGATAGATCGATCGATCGATAGATATAAATAGATAGAAATAGAGAGAGAGAGAGAGAAAGAGCGAAATAGAGAGATAGAGAGAGAGAGAGAGATAGAGCGAAATAGCGAGAGATAGAGAGAGAGAGAGAGAGATATAGATAGATAGAGGGAGAGAGAGAGAGAGGGAGACAGAGAGAGAAAGACAGAGAGAGAGAGAGAGAGAAAGAAAGACAGATATAGACAAAAAAAACACAGAAAGAAATAAAGATAGATAAACAGACAGACAGATAGGCAGACAGACAGACTGACAGACAGAAAGAAAGATAGATAGATAGGTAGCGAGACAGATAGACAGACAGACACAGACAAATAGATAGATAGATAGATGGATGGATGGATGGATAGATAGATAGATAGATCGATAGATCGATCGATAGATAGATAGATAGATGGATAGATGGATAGATGGATAGATGGATAGATGGATAGATGGATAGATAGATGGAACACATAAATAGGACAAATGGGTAGACACTTAGAATCTTAGAGACAGAGCTAATTATATATACATATATCATTATGTATATATATATGTATAATATAGATATACACATAGCAAGAGATAAGACAAATAACAACCAAATATATAAACCAACGTTATTCTATGGTGAGGACGGACGCTCAAATGGGCCTACTGGTGATCCACTGTTTCAAGCCGCCTGGGAGGCGGCTTGGAAACACCTGCTTTTTTTTTACCATTTGGGGATGATTTGAATCCAACCTGGTTGGTCATATACCAAGCCTTCTCAAAAATATGACTTCGTCAGTTGGGATGATGCCATTCCCAATATATGGAAAAATAATCCAAATGTTCCAAAGCACCAATCAGATGTGACTGTTGGGGATGGCTTATAGCAGTTGGATCTGAATTTACTTTGATGATTTTCCCAGAGACCTTTATCCAGAAAAGGGGATTTTGCAGCTGGCCATGTTTGATTACCAAAGGGTATCACAACATTTACAGCATCTCTTCCCCTGATCCTGATATCAGCATCAAATACCATGGTGAAAACAATGGTGTGGTGTTGGTGCTATTGGATCTATCATTTTGAACCTCTTATCTGGGGTATTTGAGATGGTGAACATTAATTATATTTCAAGCCCATCTATTCCATCTGATGAACGAGGCTTTTTGAAAGTTATAGCCATTAATAACCATCAATATCATCAGTCATAGTTTTATCCATTCACAACCCATACCCTCTGGTAGTTTAAAATAACTATTGAAGATCACCAATTTGAATAGGTAAAATCAACGATAAATGGGCCCTTTTTTATAGCTTTAACCCCAGTTCGGAATGCTCCAAGCTTCAACGCCTCCCAAGGATTCAGCGAGCACCCAAATTTTCAGGCGACTGAAAAACCTGAAAGCCGGTGGCCGGTGGGAATCACCGATTCAGATCATGAATTCATGCAGGATTTTTATATATATATATATATACATATATTACCCTCCAGTAAATTAAGATAGACCCTAGCCAAAAATTGAGGTTGAAAGACTAGTTTCCACTATATATAGTTGGGTGTTTTCAGGGTCGAACAGTTAATTTACCAGAGGATATACAATATATATATATATATATGTATATATATATATTATATTATATTATATTATATTACATTATATTATATTTAGAGAATGGTTGGGGATTTCATCATGTCACGATGTCTCTATGACTCTATGAGTGGGATAGACATCTCCCAGTGGCCCCCCACTGAACCCCTGACACATACAAAAGGGGCAGGAAGTGAAAGGAGTTTTTTTCACATAGAAATATCAGGGCAAGTAGAGGATATAAATACTATGAATTAATTGATATATATATATAAATTAATATGTTGATATACTTTCCGAAGAACCCCCAAGAGGACTAAAGTGTGGGACTTGGACGAAAACTAGATCCTACCAGTAGCAGCCTGAAAATAGAAAAAATGGGAAAGGAATTGCAAGCCTGGAAACTTTGAAGGAAAAACACCTGAACTGCCTGGAGTGACGGTTCCATCAACCGGTAGCAGTGAAACCCATCAACAGGTTTCCTTGTCTGGACGAAGAACCATACGTACCTTCACTCTCTACGTTGGGTGGATGGGATCCAATGTACATCTCAAAGCACCAAAATGACATGGCGGTCTGCTTTTATATGACTTTAAGACCTCTATCCAGTTGGATGCCCCGCTTGTTCTGTACCGGAACCGGTGTCATCAGCTCCATGGCTTGTCTCGTTTATCCCCCTTTTGGTTCAATGATTTTCCAGTTAGGCCACCAGGATTTCACGCCTGCGCATGACCTCCAAATCATCGCTTCCATCTTTCCCTGAAGACATCTGAGCAGTGTATAAAATTGTTGCGGGCCCAAAGGAAAAACATCTAGACATATTATATAAACTTATAATATATATATACAATCATTGAATGACTGATGTTCCATTCTTGCCAGGGAGGACAAACAACTCATCAACATCTCATTATACCCCAGTTTAGAAAGGGTAAATTGATCCACCCACTTACCAACACCATTCCCTACTGGAAGGCTTCGTTGATATTCCCATTTCTTCCCGGTTAACCTATGGACTACAATACTCCCTCGCCACCATTTAAATGATTTCCGATGTGTGTCCCAAAAACAACATGTGTATCCTATGAATCGATTCTTGGGTATAGAAACAACTACCGAATATGTTTTACGAACTCATCCAATACCCTGTTTCTTGATGTTTTTTTCAGGTAACAATTCCCACAATCATCCAAAAAATGATTTCATCCAATCGTGTCGCTGGATGATTACCTTCGGACCTTGATAAAATCACACATTGTGCTGGTGAAACACCATCTGAGACACCATTTGGGCTAGCTAACGCACATGGATCATTGACTGTTTCTTGTAAAATCGGTTGTTCTTCAATGTCTATATAATCCACTACTTGGTGGGCCGGTCTTGGTTACAGCACTTGCAAGTGGTTTCAACTAACTTGTAACCCGGTTACAAGTGCCGCAACATAGGTTGCAAGAAGGCTAAGTAGTTCAAGTTTGCGGTCTATGTTATGCAAGTTACAAGTAACTTGTGCGACTAAGCATACTTAGCTAAGTTTTTATAAGTAGTTCATGTTGTTTCATAAAACATACGTAAAATTACATAGAAGTTACTTACAATACATAGGTTTTTCAAGGTTTCTGAAACAATGTTTTTATTTTTATAGAAAAAAGTTTGGTTAATTGATTCAAAACTTGACATGACCATATCAAACTTATTTTTTGAACATGAACCTTTTGCATGGAAATAACAACAGTGAAAATTATTTTGGGCAAAGAAAACGCTGGAAAGCACTGGAGTGCCAATGAGATTTCGGCGTCCACATTTGTTTGAAGAAACATCTGCATACAGTATACATGTTTCTTTACACTGTCATTGCCGCGGCTCAATGAGCCGCGTTTTTACGCGTAATGGACTTTGAAGTTCAGTGTTTTTTCATGTATATGGCACTGAGTGACGGCGTTCTGTTGTGCCACATCGTGGTCAGCAAAAATGGCAATCAGGTCCATGCAGGGACCCTTTTGCGTGCATTGGTTTTGTTCAGTTCGTAAATTCAATTTGCGATTTGCGTTTGTTCGAAGCTGGGAAAATCAGTGATTTGTTTTGCTGACCTTTGACATGTCATGAGTGAACCTGCGGCCCATTGGGCCGCTAGATGTTTTCATGTTGGTGTGGTTTCGTAAATCAAATTCCCGACATGGTGTAACCTACAGGAACATTTTAAGGTACCGTTCATTTCTCTGCTGGTTTCACGCAGTTTCTTGATCGTTAGTGTCTAGGTAGGATTGTCCGCTTTTAGTGACGATGAAGCGCGGATTTTTGTTGACTACCAGGGCGGCTTCCACCGATGCAATGACTAAGAAGCTTGAAGGCAAAGTCGTCCTTGAGGAGGGCACTGGCAAGATCGCCAATGACAAGTCCGAGCACAAGGACTTCAAAGTTGTGACTGAGGATGATGGCGATGACTGGAAGATGACCTATGTCAAAGTGAAGGATGAATTTCCTGGTGAGAACGGTTTCTCGGTGCGTGTTGAGAATGGCAAGATCACCATCTCCAAGTAATTTTTCCCAATGAGGAACTTTCGAAACTATAAGACATCCACTTGCTGAAGGATTTTTGGTAAAAATTCAACTTGTGTGTTGCCATCATGTGTGTTTTTAAAATGATGCGTCTCCATGGGTCGCAAATGGATTGGATCTGTAATCAATCTCAACCTGCGCGGCTCAATGAGCTGCGGAGGAATCTTGATTTACTGTACTTATATGTTGTTGTAATATATCAGATCATGTAGACCAGAGAGAAAACTACAAATGTTTGAAGGGATTTTTGTCCAAGATAGTGTGAGGTCAGCCGCCATGGCTTTCGAGAGATTGAAGGCACTTGACAATTACCTTGCGCAGTGCAAAGAGCTGCCAAACTTTTCTGACATTTTGGAACAACAAAGCATTCAACTCGTCAAAGAAATCCGTGAAGTTCCGAAGTTGGAGCTAGAGCAAGCAGCTCCTCTCCTAGCTTTAGTTCAGCAGAACTCTCTTTGGACTGCTTCTTTGAAAGAAACAATTTGTCAGGCCATTCATGAGAAAGTTCAGGAGTCCCTAAAAGGGAAAATCGTGACCAACAGGGCCAACCTGCAGAACTACGTTTTCTTTCCCGAGTACCTCACTTCAGGAGACTGGGACGTTTTGATGTCGAATCAAAACATTGGCCAGAAGTGCAACACGGTGATGGAAAGGTGCTACCGACTTGGTCTTCGAAATCCAACTGAGGCCACGTATGCCATGGTATGCACATGCCTACTTTTACGTGACCAAGATCGATTTGCGGAACCTGTGACACTCCGATCCTCTTACCTGACCACCAAACAGCTGGCCAAAGGTTTTTTGAATCAAAAACAAAAAGCAAATCTTCCTTCAGGAGAAGTTCATCAGTATTTGCCTCCATGCCCAAGGTCTTTGGAAGCTTCTCGGTGGACAGCGGCCTATGGTGAAGATAAGCCTGCTGCCAAGTTTCCTGATGGTGTTACCATGGAACTCCTTCGACAATTGATGGCTACTGTCCCGGAAAGAGGCAATAGCGCATTGCTTCGGGTGCAACACCAAGTTCAGGGAGCACCAGCCGCAGCTTTTGTGAATCCTTTCTTCATGCAAATGGCCATGCAAATGAACCAGATGCAGATGGGCATGGGTTCGACTTTTTTTCATAGAGGAAGTTCGCAGCAGAGCGCAGCATTGCCACCATTGCCAGCCTTGCCAGCCCTGCCACCTCCAGACACACCTCCATTGGCTTTGCAAGTTCAACCTGCACCCACCCCTGAGGAGACTTCAAGGCCCAAGATAGAAGTGGTTCAGGATAAGAAGGTGGAACAGACAAGTTTGAAGATGATTGCAGACGGCAAGGTGGATGGTGACAAATCGACACCCGAAAGCAGCAACGCTGTGACCACTGCAGCGACCGCTTCTGCGAGACTCGAGGATGCGTTGCATCTCCGGGAGCAAGACAGAAAAGCAGAGAAGAACGAAGTGAAAAAGAAGGATGGAGATGGTGGAATTCATGGGGAAGAAACGACACAAACTCCAGAGAAGGAGAACGAGGATGGAAATCAACAAAAAGGTATGAAGCGCCCAGCTGCTGCATCTTCCCAGCTGTCAGCCAAGCCTAAGGCAGCTTCCAGGGTGCCTATGAAGAGGCCTGCGTCAGCTTCCAGCTCCAAGGCCGCTCCAAAGAAGCCAGAAAAAGCTAATTCCAAGGGCCCCATTACCAGACAAGTGAGGTTGAAAAAAAAACCTCAGGGTTGCAGCAAGTGTCGCTTTGTGCCTGGATGCTGTGATTCCTGTTGGAGGCAGAGAGGCTACAGGGTAGTGTAGTTTTCAAATAGCGTGAAGACGAAGCACTTGCGGGCAAAAAGTTGGCTGCTCTGCGTTTTTTTTGGTGGGTTTTGTTGCATGTGCGGCTCATTGAGCAGCAACAACAAACTGTAGCATGAAATGTTTGCTGTTTTTTGGGTGTTTTGTTGCATGTGCGGCTCACTGAGCCGCAAAAACAAAATGTATTATAATATGTTTGCAGTACGGTAGTGTTTTGATGCATGTGCGGCTCATTGAGCCACAAAAACAAAATGGACCATGACATTTTTGGCAAGAGCGGTCCAATGGAGCCGCCTTCTGAATTGAAAGTGCATGCATGGGAGCATGGAATAAATTGAATCAGCATGCTGTTTTTTCTCAAAGCATTTTTTTGAAATGCGCAATGTTGGGCTACTACGAAGCGTGGGCCTATGCTGATGAGGAAAAGGCATCCTTCTACCGACTTTGGGATGAAGCTTTAGCTGCCCAGAACAATGAACAGCTTTACAAAGACTGGGATGATGCTGAGAAGATGGAAAAACGAGTGCATGATGATTGGGATGATGCCGAGAAAATGATGAAGCGCAAGAAAAGAAAGAGAAAAAAAAGAAAAGAAATTGCCGACACCAGTGAAGAAAAGGCAAAAACATGAACCAAAGGAGGTTGCCAAAGATGAGACAAGCCAACCAGTTACTAAGGTCAAGGAAGAATCCGAGACAGAGAACAGTTCCTGGCAGGAGCCCAACGAGAAGAGTGAGTGGGCACACTACAAGGGTGCCAAGGAAGAGGAGTACGAATGGGACCAAGACGACTGGCAAGACAATGTGAAAAAAGAGAATGAGCCCATCGAAGTGAAAGTGGAACCAGCTCAGAATGATGTCAAGGTGGCGACAGGTGGTGGGATTGACCACATTGGCCGGCTGCGCGAAGTTCTGCTGAATACACTGCTGGCGGATGCCGTCATCCAAGCCAAAGGTATGACTTCGGTGCCAGATGGTTTGCAGACAAAGGCTCAACCTCCTTTGGTCAAAGCTATGCCCACGACCCCAGTGCATGTGGCGCCAGCGCCCAGTAATTGCACGCCACCTTGGCAGTCACCATCTTTGCCGCCGCCCCCGGTGCCGCCTCCCAAGAAAGAACCTGTACCTGAACCAATTCGCCCTCCAATGTGCAAGGTGCAGCTGCCTCTTCAACCAGAGGTTGTTCACCAACAGGTGAATCAAAAATGCACTGGAAAGGCAGGGAAGCACCACGAAGGTTACTATTACGTTTCTTGCTCATGTTCAACATTTTTTCTATTGGTATTTTAAGTTTTGTTTTCAATCGGATACCTTATATAGTAGATTTTGTCTGTGTGTGTGACTAAGGAGCTTTTCGACTCCCGACGAGACTACGAACGTATGGTCAGAAACCAGTTTCGTTCTCGTGGTGGCAGAAACAAAAAGGATCAGTGGAAGAGTGACTGGAACCAATGGGACCAGTGGGATCAATGGGAAGAGTGGTGTCACAATGATGACTGGAATAACTGGTCTGACGCGTGAAGATTGAAGACGCAGTGCACTGGCCGACAAAATGGTGCTGCGCTCTTTCAATGAATATATCAAAGAATCTGCGGCCCAATGGGCCGCTGCTGCTTTTGTCTATACAATAAAGTTTTGAGCGGACCATTGGTCCGCTACTTATTGGCTTTTGAACCATGATGTGAACCATTTTTTTTCCCCACACGATCTGTAGCTCTGGTAAAACGTCTCATCGCAAATGCAAACATTGTTGGCACTTGCAGTGCTTGTGCATGGGTGGCGTCAACCACTTATCCAACAAGGATCCTTCTTTTGAACCAATGCTGTATTAATTATAGAATAGAACCAAGTTGACAACCATGTTCAAATATCTCAGAAACAAATCCCAAGTTGGCTCTTGTATATAATTTCTTAGATTGTTGTTGCGGCTCAATGAGCCGCACAGCATAGTAACACATTGTACTCAAAGACTTGCCATGAGGAAATCTGCGGCTCAATGAGCCGCAAGAAACAAAGAAGACATGTTTCTCATATGACCCATATGTTTGTCTTTTCCAAGTTTGTTTTCTGGTTTAAACGGTGCAGCATGAATTATTCTTGGAAGGGGTTGTTGTGCGTATTGGCCATACGGGCTCTCAAGTTTTGCATTTTGTGAGTAAGATTTGGAAGGTTAGGTTGATTTGCAATGGCTGAGAATCGTTCACCGACCCCGCCTCCAACTGGTTTTATGATCATGTCGGATGGCTCAGTTCTCCGTGGGAAGGACACCTCAACCTACTCTGAATCTCAAATCCAAGAGTGGCTGGCTAGCTGGCGGGTCATGAAATCTATGGGTTGTTTCGACAATCCCGCTTCTTCTACCACTTCTACCAGTTCCCAGGCCGAGTTGAAAGCCCCAGAGGTGACGGACCATCAGTTGCCCAAGCCCAAGGAGAAGAAGAAGAGCAAGAAGGGAAAGAAGGGTAAGAAGCACTAGGACGTTGACAGTGCTGACTTGAGGTCCAGGGTTGAAAAAACAAGGCGTCAAATCATCAAGACCTTAGTTTGCAAGTTGCATAGCGGCTGATTGAGCCGCTTTCGAATGAAGTATGTTGATACTGTGGTAGTGACAAAACGGTTCGTGTTAGATGTTGCAGCTGAAAGGTTTCATGTTGCACTGCATGTTTTCAAACCAAAGCATACACAGTTGATGAACAATACATTTTGTTTACATAATTCATAGATTTTCTATACATGATTTATACACATTTTATACACTATTTATACATATTTTATACATGTATAAATCCTTTTTTTTTTAAAAAATATACATGTATAAATCCATTTTTTTAGATTTATACATGTATAAATCCATTTTTTGGGGTTTATACATGTATAAATTGGTTTCGTTTCAGGTTTATACGTGTATAAATGCAAACTGGTTTTGATTTATACACTATTTATACACTTTTTATACACTCTTTATACACTCTTTATACACTATTTATACACTCTTTATACACTCTTTATACACTATTTATACACTATTTATACACTCTTTATACACTCTTTATACACTCTTTATACACTGTTTTATACACTCTTTATACACTATTCATACATTCTTTACGCACTCTTTTTACACTTTTTATGCACTATATTTTTTTTTTGCTTTGCTTTTTCGAAGGCCTAGTTTCTGCATTAGTTGCAAACATTTTTACATATATTTTTTCATCGTTTATGCACACTACGGTTTAAGCATATCTCAAGTCTTTCAAAATGTTGCTTCGTTTTTTCTTGACATCAGCTTCACATCAACCTGACATCAAGCCGCATTTAAAACACATAAGACAGTTGCGGGCTCCTGGAAAATACATGTATCCTATATCTTTTGATCAGTCAGTTTACAAAGACATATATATATATATAGATATAGATGCGCTCTTTGTACATCACACCTGAGATTCTCAGCGGGTCAATGATCCGCTTTATATTCAGCTTGCTGTTGTTTTGTTCTTGGACTCAAGATCTGATGTGACAACCTTGAGACGATGCAACAGTTGAATGGTCTTATCACTGAAGGTTTTTCTCCTTCGGAGGTTAGTGATTAGGAGGTCTATAGTTGCTGTGTTTTCATCTGCAATGGCAGAAGCTGTTCCTCTTACGCTCGTGGTTGAGGATAGCCAGCCGCCAGAGTACTATCCAGACAACCAAGAAGGACTGGAGGATAGCCAAAGACCAGGTGAGGCACCGTCGACCGAAAGTCTTGAGGCTGTGGAAGTCGCAGAAACACAGCAGACTGAGGTTCCAGAGGCCAAGGAGGACAGCACTGAGGGGACAGAGAGCAAAGAGACCAAGACTGAGGCGACAGAGATCCAGGAGAAGGAGACGAAGGATGACGACGAGAGGGCCAAGTTTCCTGAGACCTTGGCGTACCAGGACGGATCTCAGGGACCAATCTCAGAACAACTAGTCAGGCAAGACGCCTTTCTACAGGAAGCTGAGGAGGAGGAGCAGCTGCTGGAGGCATCGATGAAGTGTAAGAAGTGTGGCCTGGAGGTGGCACTGACTGAGTCCGTCATCAGAGGTCCCACTGAACTCTGGTGCAGAGAATGCAACAGTTTGTATACGATGCTGAGGAGACACCAACAATGGCCTCCAGCATGCTTTGCAACTCTGAGCGAAGAAGCCCAACAGAACTTTTTTGCACGTTGCAAACAAGAGAAGCAGGATGCGAAGAAAACCATGTTTCTTACAAGACGGTCCGGGACACATTGGTGACCCAGATTTGTGAGGAGACCAGGAAGGTGCGGACCGTTGGAGTTTCAGGCACTTATTTGCCACTGTCAGTGTACAGGGCACGCGGATATGAAGTCGACCAAGGCTTCACGACCCGCAATCCTAGTGAATGGAGTCCTGGACTGAACCAATGGACGTATTTGTTGGTGGAGTCGTCAGTCTCAGAGCAGGAGATACGGGCAACCACCGAGAAGCAAGTGGTCGAGGCTGAGAGAGCAGTACGCAAGCGCAAAGCTCCCGAGATGGTTGCAGATGAGGAAGAGGAGAAGAACTCCACAGCCACAGGGGCTGCAACAGTTGTCTTGGACTTGGTCTCAGAGTCAGATGAAGGCCATCTGTCTTCAAGACCAAAGCAAGTTGTGGTTCAACTTCAACCTTGCATTAACTTGTTACAACTTCTCTGCACACTGCGGCTCACTGAGCCGCAACATATATAATGAATCTGTTTTCGTCTAACCTTGTTGGTATACTTTCAACAGGTTTCCTTCCATGTGCATATTCAATCTTCAAATTTCACATGATGAATTTGTTAGTTGCATTTGACATGCAATTCAAACCGTTCTTACCCATTTCCTGTTAATTTACATTGCAAACTGATATTTATTTTCATCCTGCAGGCGATGACGACCATGGACCTTCTGGCAGCAAGGGACTTGAGAAGAAGGGCAAGGCTTTGACAGCCAAGCAGGTGGAGGCCAAGCTCAAGCGTGAAGCCGCCCAGGTTTCGAAAGATCAGGCGAGGGCTGACAAGAAGGCTGAAAGTGAAAGAAAGAAGGCTGCAAAGCAACAGACAAAAAAGGTTGTCTCCCTGAGCAGCAAACTTTCGGCTCCGTTGGCCACCTGCCTTCACAAGATGAACGAAGTGCTGGATAAGGCCTTCAAGTTTGGAGTGGAAAGCGACCCCAGAGTTCAGGAGTTGAAGGACAAGACTGCCATTGTGGAGGACTGGAAAAAGAAAACAGTTGCAGCTTTGGCGTTTTACTCGAAAAACCCAACTTGTGAGCTTGGAACTCTCCCCTTCGAGACTGACAAGGAAGTCTTCACCTACATGAAGGATCTCACGAAGCTCTCCCAGGAGGTCACTAAGCTTGTGATCACCCCGGCCAAAAGCAAGAAGTGAACTTTGAGCAGCTAAAGGATCCAATCGTCTTTTTCGAGATGGGAAGCAATGGCTTGGAAAAACTTAGGTGATATGCCTTAGCTGCAGTGTCGTTTGGATCTGCAGATGGCGTTTTTAGAAAAACAGAACTCTGTGTGAGATGCCTTAGCTGCACTGTCTTTTGGATGTGCAGATGGCTGATATCTTGTTCGACACGCTGAGACAAAACTTCGGGGCGAGGGTCAAAAAAATGTACCTGGACGTGGCAGCTTTGAGTATCAGATTGCCTTAGCAATCCTGAGTCTTCTATAGATTACTTGTCACCGACAATCTCCAAACTACATCGAAGCTTTGCTGCAGCGGCTCCATGAGCAGCTCATCGAAAAAGATACGTTTATCCGCACAGCGCAGCTTAAAAGAAAAATGTAAATAAAAGCATTCAGCAATAGATAATCATGCAAGAGATTTCCCAGTGTCATGAAACGCTCTGTGTTATGTTTGGTTGGAATTCTGATATCAATCTCAAGTCTCAAGCGTAGTTGTTAAGATATTTTTGTAACCCATGAATCACTATACCTCTTTCAATACAATAGAAATCAAACGACGATTGCAAACAATTTTGTGAGGGTTAGGTTTTCTTTGCAATGTCTCCATTTTAAAAGAACCAGTGACATTCTATTGAAGGCATGTGGTCTGAAGACATCAACCTCGTTGTACTAATTCTTGGATCAAGAAATGTCAAGGTGCAGCAAGAAAAGGAAAAAAATGCTGCTGCCAGTTCCGTGTGCCATGACACTTTGGGTCTGCACTCTGTGTCGGATGAATCGAGGAGAAAATTTTTTAACGCAACCTGCCAGGCATTAGGCCATGATGCAGAAGCTGTAACATCAACTTCAACTTGGAAAAGAATACAAGAAGATGTGCTGCCTGACGTTTTTGAACCTTTGGAATTGAAAGGTGTGGATGAAGATCGACCTGTGATCATCTACGTTGCAAACATTCCAAAGATGTTACAAAATTTGATGCAAAGATGCGAAGCGTTTGCACTTCATGTTTCCAACACTGCGAAGCAATGTCCAGGATTGAAAATGAACATGGTGATCTACAACGACGAAGCGACAGGTGGTAACGTGCTTTCTGTTGTGGGTGCCAAGAAGGCCAGCCTATGGTATTTTGGTATCAAAGAGCTTGGTTTTCTATGGTCGGATCAACTCTGGCACCCACTGGGCCTCATTCAGCATGCTCAATTTCAGGACATCGAAGGAGGATTTTCAGCCGCCACGGCAGCTATCATCAGGGCAATTTTACAACAAAATGTGGAAACAGGCTTTCCACTACAGTTTCCTGATGGGATGAGCATTCTGCGACTTCGAATAGCGTTCATGCTTTCT
>Ga0126342_10006603_pt1 | contig 20598 bp, 19 predicted proteins | sample Cyp1metagenome_FD_92528 | JGI IMG/M metagenome (GOLD analysis project Ga0126342, IMG submission 92528) | Coral microbial communities from Lord Howe Island, Old Settlement Bay, Australia - Cyphastrea 1 metagenome | ecosystem: Host-associated > Invertebrates > Cnidaria > Coral ...
AATAAATAATGCGTGGCAACGACCTGCCAATTCCAATTGGAGGTAGCGCGCCACCCATTCCCTCATCCATCTCACCAGGTGCTGGTAGGTGTTTGGGGTTTACACATGAGCAATGAGCAATGATGGTTCACCATGCTTCACCAACATAACTTGGTAACTTTTGAACTTTTAATGATCTGCTACAGATCATGAGCTTTTTGTTTAGGAAGATGTTTGGCAAATTCATTGCCCTTTCCCAGGCAGCCGGTCAGGTGAAGATGGGCAGTTTTTTCGACCCGGCCATCCGGATCCGAGATTTTCGATTTAGGTCACCCATAACTTGGCATAACTTGGCATAACTTGGGAATACACCAAAGTTGGATACGAATCGCACCTACAAACGATAGGTTATGTGGAAATAACTTTCGATATAACTTTCGATATAACTTTCGAAAGGTCACCAAAGTGGAAATGTGTGTGATACGAATTGCACCAAAAAAACGATTGAGATCCAGGATAACAGAAACGACGTGACATTTCCCAGGCTTAAGAATACATGATTCAGATGGCGGCTCAAAAATCAACCCACACATATGATGCCCCTCTGTTGTTTCTTTCCTATAAATCATGTATCTTATTGGTGTCAATTGATCGATGTTTGAGCCGGACATGACCAGCCGTGGATCGCTATGCCGCTGCGCGAGATTCTTTTGTCCCTCTCAAGAACTGAGAGTTGCCGCAAGATGCCGCAAGCGTTGGAACCGCTCACCTGTGCGCGGAAGGACACCATGGCCGAAGACGCTGGTGGATTGGATTTATGGTGTTTTCTCATGGATGTAGTGAGATATCCAATTTCCAATGTGGTATGAATCATTAGGAAGGAGCTATATACATATCGTTCACATCTGGAAAGCCTGGTGCCAAATGTTTTGGGCACTTTCCAAAGTGCCCGGAATCTTGGTCACTGGAAAATGTTCCCTTTCAAAAGTAGGATTTCTACTGGTATTCGTGGCACTTTACGCGTATTTACGGCGTTTTTACACGTTATTTTTGGCACTGTTTGTCGAGCATGTTGCACTAAAAAGATGAAGTGCATTTTTTGGTGTAAAATTGACTTGCAGAGCAGAGCGCACCAAAATGGGCTACCAGGCCAAAGTAATTCGCTGAAACAGTATAGACAACTACGGTTTTCCAGGCATATTGTTCAACCACCTTCCTCTAGCAATGGACAGGAGAAACTGTTCGAAACAACCTGCATATTTCGGGGATCAATATATGATGTGAACCAGTCCTCTCATCATTACTATGATTCTCATCATTATCACGTATTATCACTCTCAATTACTATTGTTACTGTTAGCATTCTCAAATTATCAACCATTCTTCTTCGATGGTTGAAAGATGCTTAGTAAGCCCGAATATATATATATATATATATAATTATAATTTATATAATTTATATAACTAATAATTATATTAATATAAATATATATATACGCATTAATATGTGGTTCTTTGAAGTCAATCAATGCGCCCTTGATCAGCAAAATAAGTTGAATCCCCATGACATACTGGAGGGTGCTTCACGTAGGGAGCTAGGGGAGCTAGTTGCGGGGAGTTAGACATAGTTACAGCATGTAAAAAAGCTAATGATTGATGTTGATATTCATGTTTATTGATGCTTTTTGGAGATTACTATGAGTATCTATGAGCCAAAATTGGGCAAGACTTAAGTCCATGGTTAATACTAAAAATAAACCAAGCCAATCTAGGCCACCTGGTCCCCCAGATCTATAACATGTGTCCCATCCCAGACGATCCTTACGCCGTGGTGAAGGACGTGATGCGATCGAAGCCATTGGGTGTGCAGCTGGCGGCGGTGTAGCAGCGGTAGCCCGCGTTCGTCCAGACGCTGATGAATTTGGTGTTGGGGTCCTGCAGGGTGTGAAATGGCAGTGTGTGAAAACCTTGTACCCCTGGTGAACATCAAAATAGCTGGTAAATGGATGTTCATCTCCCTAAAAATGGTATTAATAGGTATTGATCCATACCCAAATCTCTGACCAGTGAGAATTGGAATTTCGGAATAGAACTTGGGAAGATCATGGTATAATACCGTATATTATATGTATGTATCGAAAATATTAGGGTATCCCAAAAATACTGGTTTTTCCATTGGTCACAGGCAATAACTCGGATGGTTTTGGGATACCCTTATTTTCGGAAACCTCCATATATATACCAGTCTATACATATATGTACAGTATATATATATATGCATACTTCTATTATGTATACATATATATATATATATATTGTACAGTATATGGATATCTAAGCATCTATCTAGAAGATTGTGTTTAAACCTATCCAACTATATCCAACTATAGATATATCTAAAAACAATCCGTAAATCACAAGAAACCTGATTAGCGTAATTGTAAAATAACTTAGCTAAACCCGGGACGCCATTTTCAGACACACCCATTTGTGCTTGGGGTTATAATTGGGGTGGCCTGACCCAGTTTGACTGACCATCAATCCTAACTTCAAGGATGAAATCACTATTTTGGCGAGGTCTATCGTTTAGATTAGATTCATTTAGTCCGTTTGCAATATGGAAAACCAACATGTGAGACAGAAACACAAGCATCCCTATGGATCCAGTGTTCGGGGTATGATTTGGGGTGTCTTGTACCTTCTCAGGAGATCTTTGGATCGGGGTGAAAGTGGGTGGATCATGTTCGGTTCCAGTTGTTGTCCACGCTTGTAGTTTTGCACATCGATGTGAAGCTTATGCCATAAGTTTGCGTGGCCAAAATCATCCAAAATCATCCAAAATCCACCAAAAATCATCCAAAATCCACCGAAACTGAGAGGCAAATTCGCGAATCCAACGGTCCTTCTCTTGGCACTTCCGCCACGCAGCCTGGAAATGCTGAAAAAATTGCACGACATCTGGACCTGCTGAGTGTTTAAGTGGGGAGTTGCCCATGGCATCAAATTCGTATGGAATCAACAAACAATGCTTTTCTCGATGACCTAGAAGATTCATTGGTATATGATTGGTCAGTGGGGGTTAAATCTCCTGATATCAACAGATATCGAATCACTTTTCTCATTTTCTCGATGACCCAGAAAAATCATATTGGTAGATCTGGTTGGTGGTGCAATAGCCATCTTGAAAAATATGAAAGTCAATGGGAAGGATGACATCCCATATATGAAATGGAAAATAAAAAATGTTCCAAACCACCAACCAGTATATGATTGGTTAGTGGGGGTTGAACTCCCAGATACCAACAGATATCAATGGGATAATTGGCGGGACGATCCTCTCAGTGGATGGCAGGGGGGCCCGTACCTTTTTCAGGGTGCCTTCATCTAATACATGAAAAAAATAGTCACACATAATATGATCATTCAAAACATGTTATATTAGGCTATAACTATACAATACTATACAACTATTATACTTACCCTTTGTGCATAGCAATAGCAATTTAAAATGCCTGAAGAAAATGGAGCTTTAGCTTGGAAAATCATCTACACATGGGGACCGTTCATCTTTTCCGCAAGATGTTCTCAGCTCAGTAGCTGGGATTGTTGGCTGATGTTGGCTGAATGGAGATATAGAATGCTAAAGTCATCCAAAGTCTAGAAATGGAGGGCTATGGAATAACACCCTTTTCAACAAAGAAACAAAGAATCATATGTATCATATGATTCATGAACATTCATGATATTTACAGTAAATGTTGTTTGAAGGTGATGTCTCTCCTCATTGTAGCATGGGCCCTTCTCACCCCGCTGAATTTGTGATCAACTCTAAACTCTATTAGCGGATGTTGAAGTAGTTTCACAACTTTTCTCCACCACATTGATGTTTCCTGCTGAAGTCTCCATCTTCACCATCTAGAAAGTCATGCCAAGCCAGAAAATCTATAGAAACTTTTCCATCTTTGATGTATCAATCACCATTTCTTCATCATTTCAGAAACCTCACAGCAGCACCATCATCCACCCATGTCATCTGCCAATCTTAACGCGCCTTCACCCAGCGCTTATAGGTCCGAGTCGTAAATCCTGGTGGCAAATCCACCAAGGTCTGGTGGTGAAATCCCGAAGAAAATCCTACAGTTTATGGCCCAACTGACAGGTATAAATGGAATTATAACTTCTATAACTCCATTATAAACCCAGTTATAAACCATTAACCCAGTTAAATTCTGTAAATGGAATTATAAGTCCTATAACTAAGGTTATATAAGTTATATACCATTACAAACCCAGTTACACCTGTTAAGGGCCAGAACTGTAGGTCATGTTTAAGTGAATTCCACATATTTTAAGAGCCTCATGGTGGTGAACTTCTCGTTTCTGTGGAAAGTATGTCTCCATCTTTGCTGATTGCAGGAGAAAAAACACATTGGATGTGCCAAGCTCGTCAGTCTGAAAGGAAACCCTTGGATGTAACTGTTTAACTTGGTGCCATTTACAAACTGGGTCTCATTCTTGTCAATTAACCAGATTTGAGTCAAACAGGTAATTACCCTCCAGTATTCTAACCTAGCTATGGAAATGGCCCCCATTTCTAGGTGCTTTACCGTTTACCTATTAAGAATGCTGATTTCCATGGCGATGTTGTAGTTTACCACTTGGGTTTACCAGATCAACGATTTGGCCATGAAATCCACCCAGCCTGATTCACCGTTGACATCTACCGCCTAGTGGTGCAATAACCATCTTGAAAAATATGAGTTCGTCAATGGGAAGGATGACATCCCATATATGAAATGGAAAACAAAATTCATGTTTGAAACCACCAACCAGTCTATAAATCCTGAGGATCCTCCGTTCGAAGAAAAACACGATCACTTTTGCTAATGGTTTACGATCACTATTTCTCTCGATACTAAAGTATTCCCCATGTTTCAATGGTAAAAAAAACTTTGTGTTTCCATCGATTCCCATGATATTCCCAGTAGAAAACCTCCATTTTTTGTTGATGAAATCAGCACCTGTTTGCTGGTAAACCTCCATGTTTTGTGGATAAACTCCTCAATCGTCAGCACAATCCATGTTGATTGCTTTAAACGTCCCAAATTCACCTGGTGAAATGCGTTTTTTTCCTTAGGTTTCCAGCTAATCACTCTTCAAGAAACAACTGTGTTAAACCACTGCTTTTAATTAACCAGATACCAACTGGGATGTTAAAGGTCCATTTAGATCGAAGATTATCCCATATTTTCCCTTAAACAGTTGAGATGTTCCATGCATAGTAACTTACCAGCTGATTGTTTTAAATCTCCCCAGATTCTCCAATTTGTTCATGCTTACTCCACTCATCACCATCATTTTGTAGGTCAAAAGTGGTCAAAAATCCATAGAAAATCCACAGCCAAGGCAGCCAAGGTGCCTTTCTTGCCTTTTCGCTTGGGTCCCAGTTCCCAGGCTCGACTCTTATAGATTTGACCGCCCTGCGACAAAACATGGATCTTCATGATGAGTTTTTACCTGGGAAACAAATGGTGATTTAAGCAGCAGAAATATGGTGATATCACCAGCAAGAACGATGATTTCGCCTACATCAAAGATCATGATTCCACTGTTTCAAGACTGTTGAAGCAGTCTTGACCGAAAAAACAAATCATTGGTAAATCAAAGATGTCCTCTGGGAAAAAATAGAGGACCGGCGTGGTATATTGTTATACCATTGACATCCATGTACCTATTGCTTTATTCAATGGGGTTCCCATCTATTAATCAAACAACCAGTGGGGGAAGGACATCCATCATCAAAACATAAATTTCTATATCTATATCTGTACTGTATATATGTTTGTGTCTAAAAATAGGCTACCTCTAATCCACTTAATTGATAATCCTCCATATGAAACGGCCATTTTAAGGGCGAATTTCACAGCCATATCGACACTGGTTGTACTTCAGCGTTTCACTATGGGACCAACGCGGCAACGGCAACAGGTGCATCTTTCTGGTCGTATGGATGTGTAGTGTACAAGAATTGACCATGTAAATATTGTATAATTGTATTCACATATGTGTATAAATGTTCTTTTAATAAGTCGAAAAACTACCATGATGTAAGGTATAGTTTATCTCGGTTAATCCCAATTAGCAACTGCGTATGTTGAACAAAGTGAATTAGGAACTGGGATGCTGAATGAAGATACTTATGGTTTTCCCAAGTACATACGAATGATAATCAACTAATTCGAGATCTGCAAGTAGTAAGCACTACTTGTAAACCTTACCAAAAGGATATCTTGGATAAGGCCCAACAAATGTGCCAATATCCTGCTGATATTCTTGGACAACGCTGCCGTCCTTTTTTTCCTGTTGAGGGTGTTTCATGAACCTTAGCAAAGTTGCTTTCATGCTTGTCTCTACTACATTTGCAAGGGTTTTGTCCAACAACTGTTGTTTTCATCCTCATTTTGTGTATCAAAATGACCAAACAAAAGTAGAAACCCCTTCATGCCCTATCTTGCTTGGTAATCCCCACTGGAATGCAGATTAATCCCTCATCTACTTGCTCATCAAGCCCCATTGTTATAGGGAGACCTAAATCTATGGAATCAGTTGCAACCCCCGGTTGCCGATTGAAACCCCATGTTTATAGGTAAAACTGATGATTCACCACTGGATCAAAAGGGGATTCGCACCTAGGAACAACCACATAATCCCATCCACCAATATTAAGCATCGCCCAGATGGCCACAAATATTTGGTTTCATCCCCTAATTACTTTTTACCATGGTTTGGATTGGGAGTGTTTAATATGTGTGTACATATATATATACATATTAATATGTATATATATTATATATATATGATTACAAACCCATTCATATGCCCATGATATCTTTCCGTGAATCACCATCAATCGCGGTGATACAACCATTGTTGAATCCCCCAATTCTTGATATGTACGAAGGGATATTCAACATCAACCGCATTCTATTCATGTATTTCATGTCTATTCTACTATCTACATCTAATCCCATTGTGTTTGTTGATCCCCCAGTCATCACCATTTCTATAGGTGGTATAAACATATATAAACCAGTCCCAAATGGGTAGTTTATTATTGTTTTAACATGTTTTAACCACATTAAACCATGATATCCCCATCCCATGAACTCACCCATCATGCCGACCTCGCAATGGCCCTTTCCAATGGAATTCAAGTCCACGGATGTGGTGAACGAGGTGATTCCCTTGATGCCGTTGGGCTTGCAGGAGGCGGCCGTATAGCACCTGCCGTTCTAAAGACACATAAAATTGGATGGGTAACGTGGTTTTAGGCATGAGAAATGGGATTTTAACATGATCTCTGTCTGGATATTGAAGATTGTTTTAGGCATCATGTGGTTTTTTTTTGATCATTTTGTTTGCCTGGATGTCAACATGGGGGGGTTTTCTCCATCAACAATTGTATTTTGACATGGTTATGTTCACCATCCAAAATTTGTAAAATGTGTTGTAAATAAAAAAAAAACTTTCGCGGACCGAACCAAACTTTACCCCAACAGTTCGACAAGGATCTGAGAAATTAGACAGAAATAACAACTTATGGTCACGGTTTGGGTAAACCTAAGCAAAAAGAAAGTTAACATTGGTCAACATTGGGTGTTGACACGTGGATTGCACTAGTGAAAAATAAGGATTTCATTGGCAAAGATGGGAGAGAGCTGGGAGGCCGGGATGACCAATCGACCGGAGCTGCCAGTCAGTGTTGGCCCGTGCCGAATGTTCTTTGTCATCATTTGTCATCCTGTTTTATTAGACAATTCATAGATCATCATAAGTCCTATGTTTCAATGAATACACCATATGTTCAATATATTGTCTAGAATCCCCTAAGAATCGTGTTGCTTCAATCCCTCATTGTCATTCATTATCCAACGTTTTCCCACCGGAGCGGCCTGTAGCCAGCATTTGTCCAGACGCTGATGAATTTGGTCTGAGGATTCTTCAACAAGCACTTGGCCCAGGCATCCTGGATGAGAAGATCCAGGTGCTGGATCCGCGTTTCGAGAACCGGAAGATGTGACGATGTTTAACCAAGGCAAAGATAGGAACTGAATAGGGGTTGATAGCTGATGTGACTGATAGACATGATAGCTGAGTTGAATTGAGTTGGTGTTTACCTCCAATGACTAAGTTGATATCGGCATCGATCTGGTCCGTTCATCGGGTTAAACATAAACAGACTTACAACTGGTGGAGGCACCAGCCATTGTGTCAGTTTAGGGTGATAGAATGGATCAAAAAATGGGATATAGATATGACGCCTCAATGTGAATGGGAAAATGATTCGCTTCACCATCAAATTCCGGGTCCCCAAATGTTCAAACAAACCATATCCAATCATCAAGATGAAGATAAGTTATTGTAAATGGATGCAAATCACGAAAAGTGGATGCAAAATGATGCAAATGGATGTGAATGTTGTGGGAAATGTCTAGTGCCCCTCTATTGATCAGCCAAGCAGCGGCTCACCGGACACCCATGAAGGGCCCATGTTCAAGGAATGTCAACAAATGATGTGTTGGGATAACCCCGTGAAATATCACACTGGATCAATAGATATAATAATATCAGCCCATAGACATACTCATATTAATATGACCTCAATGACATAAATTTGTCTGAGTGATAAGAGTTCACTCACCTGAAAGTAGCTGAAATGTTGGGGAATTCGGCAAACGATTCCCCATATGAGCTGTGTAGTTTTTGTTGTCTGGGCCCTTATACTCCTGCTATACGCCACTGTCTATGCAATGCCTACGCGGCCACGGTGGTAGCCTACGCGGATCATACCTTTGAAGGTGTGCCTACGCAGGGCCAACGCCCGTGTAAAACGATGCCGCAATGTACTTGATTGCCTACGCCCTCACACTCCCGGCTGCTTTTGGACGTCTGGAAACGGAACTTTTGCTTACGCGACCACAGTCCCATCAACATTTTGCTAAGTGGCACCTTGCGGCGCCCTACAGGGGCACCAGCCATCAGGCTCCAAACCGCTCCCAGCACAAGCACCCAGGCTCCAAAGCGCCCATAGACATCTTGCAGCCGCACCAGCACCCAGGTTCCAAAGCGCACACTAAACTTCTGGCGGATAGATCACTGAAGACTCAGCTAGTAACTTTTGACTATGCTGGAGTCAAGCCAAGCGATGTGTTCGACTGTCACTAGCTTGGTGCTTCAACGTGCCGAAGGGCGGTTCTGGGCGGTACAATGTGTCAAATATGGACTGGTTCGCACGTGGGCTGGTGGTAAGACTATAATTCATCCATATCTATCCATATCTATTGTCAGCTTATTTGACTGGAAACACAAAAGTGGGATGGTCCTAATACACTACAGGTTTAGGTTTAGGTCCTATAGATCTGAACATCAAACATATTACATACTACTTAAGGGAGGATTTGGAGTGATCGACTGCAACAAAACAAATAATTGCTTACCTTGGGGGAATCATCTGAAAAAACAAATATGGATTCAGGCGATGTTCTCAAGTCCGGAAGTAACAGGCTTGGAACCTGTCCCCAAACTATACCCGCCCAGAACCCGTCACTGGAATACATTCGATCTCTTCATTTTGTATGGGATCAATATTAGCCGTCCCCAGAAGCAACTTAGGTGATGTCTCAATTCCACTGCTTGAAGGGCTGGTTAAAAAATGGTTGTATTGCTTATAACCTCTCATCATGCATAAATGGTACCCTCTGGATCCCTCTGACAATGAAACTTGGCCATGGATGATCCCTATTGATAGGTGATATTCCTGGGTTGTTCCAATGCCAGCTTCTCTGACCATGCCGGCACCATTTCCCATTTTTATCGTCCCAGCCTTCACCCACCCCTTGTACTCTGCGGTCTTAAATCCTCGTGCGGTGCCAAACATGTTGCTATAGTACGAACACCAGAAGATTCCGCAAGTGATGGATAAACAAGTGGGAAAATTAAACATAGAATAAACAAATGAAGAAACAAATAAACATGTCTTCACCAAACCTTGGCCAATGACATTTTGCTAGTGAAGATCTGTGTTTCTTGGCCAAATTCCCTGTTTGGCTGGTGAACATGGCCAAACCACACCAACAAAGTAAGCCCAAGGAACGACTTCTTGAGCATCATTGTTGGATATCACCCCCTTTGGTTGGCGTGAAGCTTTTTATTTTAGCCACACCACGTTGTCACCAATGAAACCCACATTTCTGCTGCAACTTGAGGCCGTAGCTCAGGACTTTATGGGGCACCCATGGACCGATAAATCCATTGGTCATTTCTCAGGATCTACCCTCTGGTAATGACTGACATAGCTATTGAAAATGGTCATTTATAGAATTTATAGTGACTTTACCCATTAAAAATGGTGATGTTCCATAGTTTTTTGTATGTTTACCAGAGGGTAACATCCTATTTTTTTGGGTGTGAACCCTTTTGAATCAATTCCATTTGATGGTTAATATCCCCATTTCTTGTTGCTGAAAACTCTATGTAAAAATGTTTGGTCAATTCCATGTTTTGCTGAATATCATCTCAAATCCAGCCGAAAAGCAATCAACTAACTTTGAACACCCATGAGCATGGGAATCGCTGCACAAAAAAAACACTTCTTTTCAAAGCCTAACCTAACTTACAAGTCCAAGACCATCGCAGTTTCTCTGGTGAAAACTCACAGAAACAACATCAAAAACATGGACAAATTCCACCCCAAAAACAAGAACAAAACAGAAATCCAGAAAATTCTCTGTGTTTCTCCTTTTTCTCCACCTAATTTCCACGTTTTTTCCAGCTTTTCTCCAAGCATCCCTTGGTTCCCCCAGAGCTGGGCGCCAGCTCCCAAGCCGCGCTTTCGTAGATCTGGCCCTCCTCGCAGTGGCCCTGTCCCAGGGCGTCCAAGGCACTTGCGACGCAACGGTGCCCGGTGAGGCAGTTGAAGGTGCCCACGCCCGCGGCACGAAGGACGCACTGGAAATGACCTGCTGGGGCTGGGACTGGGGCTGTTGGTTTTTATAGGTGATCTAAAAATGGATATATGATATAAATGGATATATATATATATATAAATGTGGGTGAGTTTGGATCAGAATTGGTGAGATCTATGGATTTAATCTGTATATATATATATATATGTAGATCTGGGGTATATAATGTTTCTAAAGTTCAGATTTGTTTTGAAGTTCCGGTAAAATGTTTGTATTTCGTGGGGTATCTGGATTTAGGTTTGTTTTCGTTTGAAGCGGGGATACTTTGGAGATATATATATATATATATATGACTCTATATGACGATCTTTAAGAGATCATCAGAGGGGATATTAATGAAACAATGGTGATTGATTGAAGATATTCATGACCTCGACCCACCTCAATGGGTATTCTGCGGGGTATATCCAAGTGGGGATGCATGACCTGGGAGTGAGGTCGTAAGTCATATTATGTACGCATGCATTTTGGTGTTCGGGGTTATCCTGGTACTTTTGAAGCACAGCAAAACATAAAGTTGACCATCAACAAAATGGGAATCACGCCCTATGAAACATAATTTTCAAATGGCAGCAATTGGAGATGGTCTTGATTATGGTCAAAAAATAAGGTTTAATTGCTACAGTATGCTACAGTATACCTACAGTGTCTACAGTATTTCGATATCCCTTCGGAAATTTGAGATTCATGTCCCGTGAGATTTTGTTTGAACAGATAACGGATGGTTATTGGTGTCAGGACTCAAGGAGTGATGTAATGGATCCATCACTGTCGTCAATCACTGCCAGATATCGAACAGCCGAGTTTTTCGCAGCATGTGATGAGTTTTTCAGGAGTTCATATTGCCATGGTTGGATTGTCCCTCTTTTTGAAATAATTACTCAACATATCCCCAAGTGGATATTGAAATTATCATGTTTTTGAAATACTGTTGTTATACCTTTCAGTAGCCATTTGCCATAGTTTTCACACACCCAGGAGTTCAGCGGGATTATGCAGATTTCACCCAGATTATGGGATTATGCGGGATTTCAGCAGGTTTTCCAATGGTTTTCCTAGTTGTTGCGATGTTTTTTTGATTGTTTTCCCATGGTTTCCGATGGTTTTCCCCACCTGTCTCGTGCTTCTGGAAGTGCTTCACGCACTCCTCACTGTCCCCACCGAACTTGTCGCAGGTCCAGGGGTCGTTGCTGCTGGCGCTCACTTCATCGGTTCCACTGCAGGCTGGGACCTGGTCCCAGGGAGAAGTGGAATTAAAACATATGGAATGTCCATGAATATCCATTATATGGGATATTATCCATTTATAATATATTACACATTGCATATATATATATAATCTTAACTATATGTGAAAAATGATCACAGTTAGGGTTCTTATATATATGTATGTATGTATGTATGTATGTATGTATGTATGTATGTGTGTGTTTGTATGTATGTATGTATGTATGTATGTATGTATGTATGTATGTATGTATGTGTGTATGTGTGTATGTGTGTGTGTTTGTATGTATGTATGTATGTATGTATGTATGTGTGTGTGTATGTATGTATGTATGTATGTATGTATGTATGTATGTATGTATGTATGTATGAACATGGGATATCCATTAAATATGAATCCCATATGCTCCATGAAAGGAATAGTTATCTACATTTAGCTTATTTTGGGGTTGTAGCTGTAGGATGTTGTAGGTGAATATTCTATACATGGAGCATCTGGGAATGGGAATTTCAGGATCCTAAAATGGGGGTACTGTAGCATATTGTTGTCCATATTTTGTGAAGAAAACCCTGAAATTTAGCCTTGAAGAATAGGCCTTGAAATTTAGGTTCCTGAAATGGCCATTGATTAAAGTTAAAACACAGTGGTATACATACAGTATCATATCCCACGGGATGGTCTATTTCGCTATACCATTTAATCTATACCATGATCTAGTTCATATATATATATATATCAGTATGTTCATATTACATGAACATTAGATGTTTAAATGCATATTTTGCTATAGTTAAATGTTCTACAGCTTGAATATTGCACAAAAATGTAATGTATAAGAGTTTGAGGGGCTCGCATCCAATGCGGGCTACATATTTTCAGATATACCAAAGACATACTACTTTAAGAATTTGAGGGACCCTGGTGACCCTGGGATGGGATTGCCAAATTCTGAACTATTTATATCTGAGAAGCTGTGGCCAGGGCAAACATAGGAAAACCATCAAACCAAAACAACGATGAAGGGTAAATTCTGTCACAATAAGGTTTTCAGGCCTGTGTGTGTTTGCGAAACCCGTGTAGTGTGATTGCGATGATGATTGACCCCAGAGGTCGCGTACACACCGGGATTCGCCCTCATAACCTTCGAGTTTGAAGGCCAATACGCTAACCAGTGCGCCCTTGCCTCCGGAGAATTTTGCATTCTTATTCTCTTTGGGCTGGCTGCCCGGGGCTGGGGTTTGGCCTGGGTTGTGGTTGCGCGTAGGGGGCGCGCCAGCCTCCAACCTTCCTGGCATGTTTTGCAACCCGTACGAGGGCCCATCAGTGGCTGTTTAGGGCCTGTTCTTTCTTGTTCTCTTCCGCAGGCATGGGAGTATTTATATAAGACTACTTATAATACATATATATATAATTATATATATGTGTGTGTGTGATTGTGTGTGTATGTTTATACACAAATAAGAATGCTCTAGGAATTTGAGGGACCCTCGACCTATTATGGTGGAAATTTCCCTGTGTTTGGGGCCCTGTGCCTCAAACTTTCGGATTCTTAACCAACTCTCGGGCTGTAATTTAGTTGTGTTCTTATTATCATATATATATATATAATATACGTACAATTACACACATATGACATCATATAACTAGAACATACCATAAACTAGTACACAGCAAAGAATACAAAACTAAACTAGTACATTTCACTACTTCACTATACCAGAATATGTATATAAAATAATTCTATAAATATGTGATCATCCTCAAGTAGATAAAATATTGACATTTCAAAAGATCTCACTAAAATGGCAATAATTTTGAACATGCTCTATTCTAATCTACTTCAGGACAATTCAATCCACATACATATTATATGTATATATACGTATATATAACATGTATACATAGGATACACATACAGTATATACAAAGGATTTCCAAATATAGGAAGTGGATGTGGTATATGGAATTGGGTATGTATGTACATGATTGTACATGTATGTACCATGTAATCGGGTATATATTGTATTGGGATATATTGGGGATGATTGCAGTAACCCATGATCCTGAGAGGAATGATGGTGGAAAAAGGGAGGATCTTCCTAAAATTTGGTCTTACATTCTCTAATATAAATGCTGAACCAATAAACTGGTGCGTGCTGAAAAAACACCAATCCGGTCATCCAAAAATCCAATCATCCAAGAAACCAATGGTTAAGCAATCAACCAACATTATATTTGCAATGTGGCTTTGTCTGACACTTGGGTACTTCAAAAATTTCACAGTTCATCATTTCATTTCCTGCTGAAATTGCTATGACTTGGTCCTTAGATTCCCCATTTTTCAGACACACCTTCTATTTTTTCAAGTGGACGGAGGATCCCCCAAACCCTCACCGCGCCTGTGTCCTCAAGGCGGAGGCCCCCAAGGCCAGCGCAGCCAGGCAGAACTTCATTGGGAAACGCGTCGGCTTCACGTGTCGTGGACACCGAAACAGACACCGCGTCTGTTCTCCGAGCCAGAGTCCACAGCAGGGCGGTGGGCATGGGCGATTCAATGATGTTCAATGGAGTGGTTTAAGGGATTGTGGGAAAGCATGTGTTTTGCCAAGCAAGTTAGGTCCTACAATTTCCTGCCACTTTTTTCCAGGAATTACCCTCCGGTAATCAACTATGGCTAGCTGGAAAATCCCTAATTTCTATCAGATTTTCAGATTTTCCCATTAAATCCTCCATTTATAGAAGACTTCCCATTGTCATGGTGAATCTTAGGTACCTAGCAAAAAGACTAATGTTTGGCTGGTGAATGTACAGTTTACATCATTTTACCATTGATAGCAAAATATTATTTAAGGTGGACGAGTTCGTATCTAACAAGCCGGACAACCCAGGTGGATATTTATCCCATTTTATCCCATATAATTCATTTATATCCTCCATGTATAGAATACTTAGCAACATTGACCCAACTACCAAGGCACTCGAATTCCGCTGCTTGCATGGAGTAGTAGTCCACCCCATCACAAGGACCTGGACAAGCCCCAAATAATTTGGGTCGATGGAACATCCACCAGTGTCGTTTCTATCATCGATTCCTTTTGGGGCCTTGCTATAGCCACATGTTTTTGTCATGTTTCTGCTAAATGTATCGAAATGTTGCTAAGTATTCTATACATGGAGTATATACATGAATCATATGGGATAAAATGGAATAAACATATCCACCTTTTATTGTCCCTCGAATCTTGTGGCAAACTTGATTTAAGATGCCGCTTTTGAGCTCCAAATCTTTAGAGTTGAGACCCCAACAGCACAGAGAATATAGGGCTTCATACATTTTTTTTAAAAGGAGCAAACAAGAAAACAAACCAGAAAATCAAAAACAATAAAACACGAAAACTAAACAAGAAAAACAAACAAAACAAAACACCAACAAAAAAAACTGAGGAAAATCCAGGTTTTTATTTGTGTTTGTTTTGTTTGTTTGTTTTATTTGTTTTTTCCTGGTGATTCTTCCTGTCGGGTTGTTTTTTTGGTGATTCTGTTTTTGTTTTTTTTGTATATCCAACTTTCTCTGTTGAAGCCGGGGTCTCAACTTTAGAGACCATAGCCAAGAACATCTATGGACAGGCCCACCCTTAGTACAAGCTTTCTTGGAAAAAATAACAAATCCCTCCCTACTACAGCTCGAAAAACATCATCATGAAAATCCCTATTCCACAAGCAATGGACATTCACTCCCTCCTGCGTGTCACTGACCCATAAAAATGCACTAGCTCCAGGTGCAAGTGGTAGTATGGTAGTACACATGGGTATTGCGTCAAGTCGCTGGGTACCCAACAAAAATGAATGGTCTTAGGCCTTAGGTCCCAAAAATGACCAGCCAATCAGTGTGCTGAGAGTCAAACATTCTCACCCAGAACGGAGCGTCGCACCGTAGACAATCGGTCCACGCAACAACTTCCCGATTTTTCCGTACCAACGGCAGTGGTTTACAAGCCATGTACCTATCCCACATTTGGTCAATATCAACATTTGAAAAAGTTTGATATTTGATATTTTATTATTTGATCAACTTCAAATCTTGACAATTGATAGAGTTGTTTGAAGCTCAATTTCTTGAGGTTTCCATCAACAAAAACTCTGAACATGTCTCCGTTCCGAGCCAAGTGGCAGTGATTTCCGAACCTTGCGGGTGGGTTTTTTCTCGCCCACTTGGGATGGGCTGAACCACTCGGACAGCCCATTTTCAGTAGGGCTACCATGGTTACAACTAGTATACCCTCCGGTAAACTAACACAGCTATGGAAAATCTGCCTTTTAGATTAAGGTAGATCAACTATAATTGGCAATGTTCCATAGCTATCCATAGCTATGTTAGTTTCCCAGTTTACCAGAGAGTAATTGGGGCGAACTAGCGAGGTGCGGCAACTCATCGACCAGTTTAAGGAGGCAGCTACCAGGGCTGAATCACAACTAGCTGGAAGGACTTAAAATCCCCAAACGAACAGTTTGACCCTGAGAATAACCCATGTTCAGCGAAAAGTCCGCTTCTAAATCCCAAAAACATATCTTTGCAATGGTCCTCTCTCGAATTTTTGGATCACATCCTCCAATATCCGAAGGTCATTAAGGAAAAAACACTTTAGCTAGCGTTTGTGGAGCCCTGTCCTTGTATGGACAAGGGTAGGGGTTGTTCACCACCATCAACCCTGATTATTGATGTTCATTAAGCCCCTATTGTTGGTCAACCGTTTTTTTGGGCTGCCATCCTGCAACATATTCATACATATATATATAATATATATAATATATATATAATATATATATAATATATATATAATATATATAATATATATATATAATATATATATATTATATATATATTATATATATTATATATTATATATATATATATATATTATATTATATATATATATATCCATATCACATTCTATCCTATTGTATCCCCTAAAATGTTTTGATAGTTCCGAATGACAGCTGCTTTATAACCCATACCAACTATAAATCTAATCGGGTTGCACTGTATAAAAATGCTGAAATCAACCCCACACCCACAAACAAAGACAAACATACTGTAACTATATCAGAATATTGCATTGACCATGACTATATTGCATTACAAAATGCAAACACATACTGTATATTATATAGCCATCACAATATCCACACTTCCATGTATGCCATTGTCAAAACACGGTACATATTACATATATGGAGTATGGTCATCCCACCATCATGAATAGGATTCAAAAAATATAATGGGTATGTCAAACCCTATTGAGGGTATTGCCATCTCCGCACTTAAAACTTGAGCCACGTAACTCGATCCTGGCACATGTCATCACATTGCCGTTTTTGAACCCCAAAACTCCAAAACCATATAAACAACGATGGAAAATTATGGAACCATAACTCACCTATACTGTTACTCATGACCTGTAAGCCATATGGAATTGTCTGAGCAGGTACCGGGTACCCCGAATTTGATGATTGATCATTGATCATCATCGTTCCGAACGTAACTAATAGTCATATCACATTACAAACATTACATATTATATATAGTCATTTTGGCGGGTATAGTTGGGTATACCGCATTTTCATGCATACACAAAAATCAAAGAGAATCATATTGTTGGCTCACATATTTCCATTGGAGTGAGTTTATACGGTTTATAAGCCTACATATAACTGGGGGCCCTGACCTTGTATACGCTTACTATTAATATACTGTACTCATCATATACTCATCCATCATAGAGTCATGAATGAATTTCCCTATGATATGGAACTATGGATGAATATATGAAGATTTTGAAATGCTCATCGAACTTTGATATTGAAGGTTTTCAAACTATAGATACAGTAACTATCTGATGATGAAAATTCTATCATCATCCATATTTCCATATATATATATATACTCATCATTGTTTCTATACAATATTCATGGATCTTGGAGTTTTTCCATGGTTTTTCCCCCAGTTTTCGAGCACTAAACTCCGATTGTATCGACCAGGAACTCATGGTTCTCCGCCAGCAGCTTTTCAGCCTCCTCTTCGAAGCCGTTGACGTAGTCTGAGCACAGGAAAAAGGTCGCCGTGGCGCCGTGCTCCTGGCACTCCGGCGGCTTCTCCGGCGGATGAGGAGACCGAGGGAGGAAAAAAAGGATGAAAGTTCTGGAAAAAATGTGGAAAACATGTGGAAAGTATCAGAAATCTTAGGAAAAAAAGGTTAAACAATGTGGATAATGGTGGACATTCACCAGAGAAATGATTGCGAGAACAGAAACAAATTGATATAAGTGGGAAAGTCACAGGAATATAAACACAAATCATGAGTTGGCTGGGAAAAATGTGGACAATAATGAGCAGAAATGTAGAGTTCACCCAGCAAAACATGGAGAATGTCAACCCACAAAAATTGAGGAGTTTGCCAGCACTAGGCATCACTAGGCTAAGTTATAAGGTCGCACAAGAAACGCATAGTTTATCCACGATGTTTTTTTTGTTGGGTGGGGTTCTGCAATTTTTCCCTTACCTAGCTAGATCATGTTAGATCCAACCTGGTCTCAGGATGCATCCGACGTGAGAAGATCCAAGTTACTGGATGTTAATGGATTATCTCAACACACATCAATCGAGTTAGTGGAACTCCATGTATAAACATCACTTCTACATTCTGAAAATTGAGTGACCCTCCGAATGATTCACTTCTATCTTTCCCAGTTTCGACTCTCAAATTTCCCATGGCCCAAGGACTTGGCCCTGGTCGACAACCGCCCCTGTCCTGAAGCATATTCCACACTTCCGGGATCAAGGATCGCTCGGCGCCACTGCGACAAAGACCGTCGTCGATGGTCAGGGCCACGTGTCCTTTTTAGCGAAGCCACGAAGACGGGACCGGATGGGCATGGATTTGGGGTCTGATACGCTGGGATATGCTGGGATATATAAGATATAATATATATATACAGAGATATATAGTGGGAAAATCTCAGAAACACGCGGAATGCTTCGACCATCGGCCACATCTTTTTTGGACCAACCCAAAAGTCTGTGGTCGGTCCTCTGGCACTGAGTTTTGACTCTTACCCCGTTTGGGTATGGAAGTTGAGGACAGCCACATTGGCCCCTTTGGAGCAGCCATGTTTGATCATGTTTGATCCGTATCCAAACAGCAAAACAATACTGGCTTTGCCAGTCTGGCTTTGCCCCGTGCCTTGCGTTTCAGGGCGGTTCGCAAAGTGGAAGACCGTGCTGTTGCCGTACACCAAGCCCTCGGCGCGAGTGGGGAGTGATGGCGAAAGGAAGGATTTAAACATGTTTAACATCAGTATCATAAATGATTTCATGAGCAGACATTATCATTAATGGTGTTTATGAAAACTTAAGAGTATCAACACAAAATGTTGTAGAAAAACCAGGAAAATCGAAACAAACCGAGCGTGTCAGCCATCTGACCTTGGGAGATTCTTCCGGCAAGAGATGGGTGTGGAATCACCTCTCACCCCAGTTTCCAACCAGAGAAAAATGATGTTTTCACAATTTCAAACCGGTGCAGTTCCACTAAGTGGGTTGAACATGATATAATCAGATATAATCAGACATAAGGACATATCATCTGGGGAATCCTAATCCTACCACTGATGTGAAAGGACCCTTGATTTCTGGTTGGGTAATGGAGTTCCAGGCGAATCAAACAATATATGCACATTATATATATATATACATTATATACATATTATATATATATGTATATATCATATACATCCCGGCGGATGCGAAACCGCGCGAGCGTTTTGAGGGTTTGCTGAATAGGACCGTCAGGATCACCTGTAATTTTCAATACAAAATGCTGTTCCGAGCTCTTTTGATAACTCAATTTTGGTAAAAGAAAAAATGGCTTCAAAATCTATTGAATTTTGACAAATCCTTGTAAATACCATGTGCAGCCGACGTGGATTCGACGAGTTTTTTTAACACCCATCGTCGGCTCAGCGATCCATCAGTTTGGAAGCTGTCTTCGACAGCAAGTTGCCATTATGGCACACATAACGCCATTGCCAGCAATGCAGGTACAGCATGACATCTTTGTTCTGCCCTGCTTTTGTCTGCAAATTGCTAGGCACATTTTTTTAGCCAAATTCCACAGAGAGTCAATCTTCCCTGTGTGCAGTGCGTAACATCCAGAGCGTGTTGGAAGTCAAGTGGAAAAACAGTGCAGAGCGTAACATCCAGAGCGTGTTAGAAGTCAAGTGGAAACAGTGCAGAGCGTGACATGCAGAGCGTGTTAGAAGTCACATGGAAACAGTGCAGAGCGTGACATGCAGAGCGTGTTAGAAGT
>Ga0126342_10006604_pt1 | contig 20598 bp, 21 predicted proteins | sample Cyp1metagenome_FD_92528 | JGI IMG/M metagenome (GOLD analysis project Ga0126342, IMG submission 92528) | Coral microbial communities from Lord Howe Island, Old Settlement Bay, Australia - Cyphastrea 1 metagenome | ecosystem: Host-associated > Invertebrates > Cnidaria > Coral ...
ATGATATATTTATATATATGATATATATATATGATATATATATATGATATATATATGATATATATATATATGATATATATATATATATCTATATGCTATATATACATATACATATTTTCATGAAGCCCACAGCTCGCTTTTTCTGTTTGAAGGTCGGTGCCCTGAGCTTTGAAGGTCATCGCGTGGAAACGGCACTCTACCACCGGGAGTGCGCGCCATGGCAATCACAGGGCAATCCATGGGCTTTTTTAACATGAAACAGTGGCATTTGACCATGACAATTTGGAATTTACCCTCTGGTAATTTAACATAGCTATTGAAAATTGACCATTTATAGTTGATTTACCTATTAAAAATGGTGATTTTCCATAGCTATCTAAACATTTTCGAGAGGATAACCATCAAGAAATCGGGTTTCACCAAGGAATTTCAGGATTTGACCAAGCAAAAATCTGGGGTTCTTAGAATAGGGAGCGAGTTTTTTGAAACAAGGTGAACACCAACCAGAATAGAGTGGGGATATCAGTTGGGATCCATAGCCAACAATATATCGACTGAGTTTGTCAATGGAGTAGACCCCCAAACTTCATGAATTTTGATATGGTTATGGTCTATGGTTATTAAGCCAAATTGGAAATCCTCCTCACAGCATAAAAGAGCGATTTTTTCATCAATAAATAGTGCATTTTTAGGACATGGATGTGTCGTAAAATCGTCGCCATGGATAAACCCGTCTGGGTTCTTGAAGCAATTGTGGTATTTACCCGGCCTGGTCAACGTTAACAAAAAACGAACTGGAAAGATCCACCACTTTTTTTTTTGGGTAAATCATGGTAAATCAACTATTTTTATGGGCCATTTTCCATAGCTTTACCGGAGGGTACATTGGGATTATCACGTAAAACATACTTACGATGTGGTGCCCCGTCAGTTATGTTTGTTGGTTTCTAAAGCCATTGACTAGTTCGATATATCTACCATAAGTCCTAGTGAAATTAAAGTTGTGAAGCAAGTTAGCTATCTTGGGGGCACCACTTTGTATGATGTTTGGCAACCCAATGAATATTAGAGTTTTCTGTGCGAATTTCTTTGGGAACTGGGATGACACCCTTCATTCTTTGTGGTAGACTATAATTGGATGCAAAATCATGTATAATCATATGGTTCTGAAACATATATGGAGGATTATGGAGGTTTGCAGCTTTCCATAAATGGATATAAATGTGACATCCCCAAATGGTTGGTTTATAATTTATAAACGGAAAAACCCTATGAACATGGATGATTTGGGGATACTTAGGTCTGTCAGGAAACCTCCATATTCATAACCAGCTCGGACTGGTAACGTTTCCTAACATCCACATTGATCAATGGAAATTTCAGGATCCGATTTATTGGAGGTACCGATTCCATATATAAGGCCTATGTAAGGCCTATGTAAGGGAATACCCCCCCAAAATATGGCCTTATATGGTACAGTACCTCCATTTTAGGATCCTGAAATTCCCATTGAATTGATATTGTTAACCATAAAAAGACACAAAGATGTTTTGCCCACCCGAACATTAACCATGAAGAAACAGTGACCATAGAATCATCAACTGGAAAACTACATACCTCCATCATCATTCAAACAAATCCATGTAAAAGAACACATATTCACATTCATACTATGGATGGGCCAGCGAAATCCTGCAGGAATTGATGGTAAACATCCCATTACCCGCTGGTAAACTAACATAACTATGGAAAATCATCATTTTTCAATAGCTATGTTAGTTTACCAGAGGGTATTTATAGGGTTTCAACATGTTTCAACCATCCAAAAGTGGTGGAGGATTTCTTCCGCGTACAAGGTGAGCCTAGATAGTTAAGTTGGCTGAAAACTTGGTCAACTATGGGCCTTATGGGTGATATATAGTATTCATGGGCTTATAAAGCAATACGCATAACTTGGTGTGCCTCACCTTGTCTTAATGTTCATAGCTCATAATATTCATTAGTTTATTTATAATTACCTATTTACTGTATATTGATATGTTTCATATCCATAACCACAATCAGAAGATGCATTTCCCCACACCATTAAGATAGGGGTTTCTTAAAATGGGGGATCCCCAAGTGACCACGGGTTTCAATACTAAGACTAAAACGGTTTAATGACTTGGATGATTTGGGGTATCCCCATGACTTAGGACACCTCCATATAGGTTCAATATCCCTAAAATGCTTATCCATTCTTATTGTTACTTTTGGTTATAAGTGGCTGAATCCCACTTGAATCCCATATCCAATATTCATATTATGATTGTTGGAATCCCACCCATTTACAGTTTACCATTGGGGATGGTGGATCTTATTGCTTAGAACATGAATATTCATTTCCCCACCAGATTCATATTATTTGGGCAAATTATACTGACCTCACTGTCACCTCACTGGAATCATATTTAGTAAGGCAAATCATCCCGAAATGGGCTTATTTACGGTTAGTGAAATATTACCCGTATCTAATATATCTAATGTTAAGAACAACCCCAGGGCCATAGTTAAATAGTTGATTCACGGTCTCAAAAACGTGATTTTCGATATTAGTATGATATAGTTATGTTAGTTTACCAGATGGTACCACCTTTTGTCATAAATTGTCACTGAAATTCTGGGATCTTCGAATCCTAGAGACGAACACTCCGAACTCCGAACTCAGGGCGTGAAATTTGAGGCTAGTGAAATCTTATAACTTACCCAGAATATATAAGTTATATGGGAGATTCTGGGTAAGTTATAAGGGTTACCTGGGATATACATTTTTTGCATCCCAGTGAGATATATTTTTAGAAATATATAAATGTTATATCCCATTGTATCCCATGAATCGAACTAGTTTTACCATGGCTTCAAAAAAACCAACAAACATAACGTGCAACTGACGGGGGAAGCACATTCATTTTCCCAGCATTTTCCTAGAAGACCACCTAGTGATTTTCCACCCTTCCTCATTGATGGCATCATCTCATGTGATATATCACCATTCATAATATTATACTAACATATACAGATTCATATGATGAAGATTATTAATCATTTCCATGTTCAAAATAAAATATAATTCTATGGTATATAGTATATCATATAAAATTATATAATATTCATCATATACAATGCCTTTTCCCAGAAGATTCATATGATGTCATCCCTCCACCTCCGAGGTCCTCAACCCCTTGACCCGTCGCCTGATCTTCGAGTCCAGCACCGGCCGGGCGGTCTCGCCTTTGACACGGCAGCAGGCGTTGGTTGCCGGGAAATCTGATGGGAAAATGCATCGAAATGGACTCAACTCACGTGGGTTTCTTGTTTTTTTTTGGAATGATTTTTTTTGCGGTTGGTGAATTTTTTGGGATTTTTGGAGACTTTGTTGCACGAACAAATCATGCAAAAGGGGTGCCCAAAACTCGAAAACAATGGTGAAATACCGTACTGAAAAATCGAGGGAGAGCACACCACAGGACAAATACAACATACATTTAAAAACAGCACATGTGGAAAACATGGAATCATCATATTGACCATCGAACGGAGGAATATAGCATCCTGTAACTTGAAACTTTGAAGGAAAACAAAGAAGATAGTATACTATAGTATACTATGAAAATAGCATACAATCCCGCAAGAAATACTATCAAACTAGCAAGATGATGTAAGATGAGTGTTTCTTATTTCGCCAGTTTGAAAACAAAGAAAGTCCCGACCATTTTTCTGTGCAGGACGAGGAAATTAGGCATGGGGAAGATCTGTTTGGTTTCCAAATCAATAGCAGATTGGCAAAGAATTGGGAACTTTTGGAACTTATGGAACTTGTCTTCAAGAATTGGGAACTTTTGGAACATCAAAAAAACACATCCTTGGAACATTTGAGGAAAAATGATGTTCACTAATCAAGCTAGCATCTTTAAACTTTAATGGAGATCTAACCCACCATTTTTTTGGCCTGGATGACAGCCGAACGATGAGAATCGTGTTTCGTTGTTTTTTAATGCCATGAGAATTAGAATTTCAGTTCCCAGTGGAAGAAGCGGTGTTTCTATATGGGGATGGGTCAAAACCTATATCAATTTTAGTGGGATGACCATCCATAAATCCCAGCTATGACTTGGGGTTCACAATTTCTGGCCTTTTGACCCGTGTTTTTCTACGTTGTTTCCGGGCGGGGACAGGTGGATAATTTCAAGCTCATGCCCAGCTTAACGGAGTCTGAAGCTTGGGTGGACTTTGTGGTTCCTCGACAGTTCAAACTGCGGCGACGGTTTGGTTTGTTTTTGTGGATTGGGAGGCTAGGCTAGTCATGGGGGTTTCCATAGTCATGGGGGTACCCCAATAGCTGGATGGTTTGTAAGGGAAAATCCGGAAAATCCGATGAAACTCGATGATTTAGGGGTATCCCTATTTCAGGAACCCCTCAAATGCCTTCTGAGAAAAAGAATGCCCGGCCGAAAAATCCAGTCACATGTTTCTGAAGGGCAGGCTAGCAGAACATCCTGGAGTTGCGCAGTTTGTCGATCGCAAATCCAAGACATTCAGTTTTTTCCAGTTAGTTGCTTTATAAACCAGAGGAGTATATAACATTGTATAACTATAGAGATACAATATATCATATCAATATATCATATCTACAGTAAACCCAACAGTCATTGGAGTTTTCTCCAGCAATTTCGCCATGTTTGGTCGCGAACTCAGCGATCTCAGGACTGGAATTGCGATGGCCATTTGGACATCCAAGAGGCACACTTCAGCGAGATAAATCGTGCCAGCCCTTTCCCAATAATGTATCTCTATATATCATGAATATAGATATGTAGAAATACTATCTGATTATATATGTGTATTATCTATATCAATGTATATCAATGTGTATATTATATTTAATATTATATATACTATATAATATTTTTCAATATACAATATACATTAGCAATATTATATAGTCAAAGGAAATCGAGCGGAAATTGATATGCAAAGGACTGGTGGATCTGTGATCTTCTAAAATCTGGAGCCCCTAAAGACCAAAGGAGAATCAGGCCTGGCAGGTACGCCCTGAGTGCAAAATCTGGAATTTTGGTGATGTTGCAGCTCTTTTTTTCCAATCTTACATTCGAGATCTTGGATTGTTTCGTGGATATAGCAACGATTAAATTTGTTCAAGAAAGAAACCTCACTAATTTTTTCCCCAGTCAACTTCTCCTTTTGGTCGCAGAGAACGCCGCCTTTAGAACCAATCTGTTCTGCATTGTTAAACAAATGAGTTCATGACCATGACTGCCATAGCTATATGTAGGACCAATTCCATGCCACCAGTGGCCCCTGCCACCCCTCTGTTGGGAGCATCGCCAGGTGTGTTTTACAGTGGCCGCACTTCTCCCAGCGGCTTGGACCCAGATCGGCCTTGGCCAGATTTCTCTGATGTTAAACAACAGACATAGACAGACATAGGAAAAAAAAGAAAACCAGCTGGAAATTGATAATGTTTTGGAATACCCCAAAAATTGGCTGAATGTGATTCATGTTCACCTCATGGTTTCTGGTCAACCTCATACGTGATGCTGTGATGCTTCGTCTTCTCCGGTCTTCAAAAAAACACTGTTACGCCGGAGAATCCCCAATGACGTTTTTCACTGTCGATGATTTTCGTGATAGGATTACCTCAGGGTGATCTGATTGGCGGTTGATCAGAACTTCTCCATGCAGACTACTTGGCAAGCATCGTTTTGAACAATTTTTAGTGATACTGATATCAAGTTATATAGCCATCTGTCTATTGGTTGCTTCCTGTTCATCTATTGCTTGACTGGTCTCCACTTATCTATTGATAATATATCATATACGTATACATATATATGATTATATATGTTGGCTGTAATTTTGCAATTTAAATGATTTATTGGTGTGTTTGGTTTATATCACCAGTATGATCACCAATAATAAAATTTATGGTGAAATCCCCCAAAACTCTGTTGCTTACACTCACAAATTCCGACCCTGCCATGAGTCTGGGGTTGGAAGAATCATATGGAAGATCAGTAGTTTCCCTAGAACTCGGCCGATAGAACAGTGTCGAAGTGTTGATTTGGAGGAGAACATCATAGGAAAATCATCTGATCATATGGAAAATTTGAGGATATAGATGTTTATATATATATATATATACAAACATATATAGTTGTGTATATTTATATGTATATACAAACATATATATATATACAAACATATATATGTACATATATATATACAGGGAAATTACCCATTGTTACGGAATATCATGGTTAATTTCCCCTCCCCCCACGGCGTCTGGGATTCAAGGTGGATGAAGCCTACGCGCGGAAGTTTGTGCTGCGGGTGCGGGGAACTCCCGAAGACGACTGAGCCCCAAATGAAGGTTTCCTGAAATAGGGGTACCCCATGGTACCCCCATTTATCATCCATTTTAATAGGATTTTCTATTATGAATCATCCGTTTTTGGGTTCCCCCATTTATGGAACCCCCCAAATGAAGGTTAAAGGTTAGGATCAAGGGAATCATCCCCAAACTTTTCAGTCGGGGAATCAGCCATCATTTCTGATCAGTCCGAAATTGTCGAGACGCATTGTTAAAACATTGTTAACCACAAACTTGTTCAGTTGTACTTTTTTTGGTATTAGCTTGAGGTGATTGTGGGCACAAAATGGCCAGATTCAGTTTTTTTTTTTTTCTGGGGCAAAGCGATCCAAACATCGAATTTGTGTGGACAGTGCGTTGTTTCGAAGATTCGAGAAAAAAACAAACAAAACTCCAGGTTTGTTTTTTTACTTTTGGATATTTTCTTACTTGGCGTTTTACTTCCTAAGTGCTGAGTTTTTTCTTTGGACATTTTCTGGCTTGGTGTTGTCCTGTTCCCTGCATTTTTAGGGACAGGAATCACAGGTCATCAAAAGCCATACTCACCGCGTTCGTCGATGTTCGCAGGTCATGAATTTACCAGAAGATTCCGAGGAAAAACACGAACTGGACAAACAGGAGGCGACGTCACTGGAATGTCACGGGAATGGTTCAAGTACCATCTGGTTATTTAACATAGCCATGGAAAATTTGATAGGTAAACCATCTATTTCTATGGGCCAGTTTCCATGGCTACGTTAAATAACCAGAGGGTAGTAGGGCTAGGTCTAGGTTGGGGTACAACTGGGCCCGTTGATCCAGATGGCATGCCATTTCCACCTGGAATTCTACGAATCGGGAGGACCTCCTGGAAATCGGACCAAGTAATTACAACCTATGCATGATACATCAAGATACCACACACACACTGATCGCTAGAATATGTATTGTATGCATTGTATGAATGTTTGACTACAATCCTTTCCATCCAACGTGACTCGCCTCGATACTGTAGTCCTCGAGCTGCAATTCTGTCGCTGAGAGGGCCACGGGAGACGTCCCATCTTAAACCATCTTAAACCCAACAATAAATTTCCAATTTTGGCGGGCTTATAAACATTTATATTCCCAGCTATTTCTGGTAAAATGCGGGACGTTTTCATTCATCTTCATTTTGCTTGAACAGTCGGATACCAGCCTGGTTTTCGTATGGTCCAAAAGAAACTCGGCTATACCTCATTTCCTCTGGTTTAAGCACCAATATTTGTCACTTAAAAACCGTAGCTTGAATGCGCGTATCCACATTTGCATTGGTTTAAATCACTTTTTGAAGCCAACCTTTGTTACTCGTATGTAAACCCAATTTTCGATTAGTTTAAAGTCTGTTGAATCTGCGTTGCTTTGCAGTGCATCCAGATTTTTGGTTGGTTGTACCCCAAGGAAAGTTGGGTTTGGTTGAAGAACAGTTATGCATCCACCTACGGCTGAATCATCATTTCCGTGTTAAATTGCCAGTTGGGGGGATTTGCGGAGTATACCCAAATTTTCGACCCAACTCTAGATATCTCTAGATGGCACTTGGGCAAACTCCAATTGAAACCGCTCATTGGGGTCATGGTCTTCGTGATTTGTCGAAGTATTTACCAGACATTTGTTGAATTCTGTTGATTTCTGTGAATTGATCTTCAATTTTGTTCCCAGATTCTTGATGCTCCGACGTTGGATCCTATTCTGAAGATCTTCGATTACAGCCCAACAAAATCCTAGGATCGATTTCGCAGAGCCCATGGCTGGGTAAACTGATCCCAGAAGTCACTAGAAGTTGATTCAACTGAGCAGTGTTCTTTGAACCCTGTTTGCTTGATCAATCCAGGGATTATCTTCTAGCCTTCAAAAATTCATTGGGTTTTTTCAATCCAAGAACGGGGAATCCCAAGGTCCCAAGCCTGGGATTTTTCATGGAGATCCACTGATCCAATCTTCCAGGGGATTACCTCTGTTCATGGTGCCCTTATAACTGTGCACCCGTCAGTTTTTTGAGTTGCTAAAAATCCACCTATCTACTGTGTTCTTGTTAGCGAACTTGTTTTAAGTTTAAGAAACGCTTTGGATTTTTTTGCATAAAAATAACCCACTTAGAGCAGCAAAAATCTGATAGATTTATGAATATACGATGAACAGATAATCGTTTGTTGTTTTCACATGTTGATAAAATGATGTGGAAGAACCCTTACGTGGGGGTGCCCCAAGTTGTTCTTTCGACAAAAAGACTTTTGGGGCACCCATGGCATCCCTCTTATGGGAACGTTCTGGGCTTCCACTTTTGGGACCACTAGGGATTTTCTAAACTTCAACATCCCCACATCTTTTTGTCTTAAGATCTACCACTCGAAACATCTGAACAGTTAAAGCAACCAACGCATGGAAACCAATTCTTATCGATTTCAAGTTTGCATGTATGTGTTCATGCAAGCACTGAAGAAGTGCTAAAATCGTTTATTGCAAGATAAACATGAAACTGAAGAAGTGCAACATCATGAAACTTTGACCTCATGCCAATCTGTCCACTTATCTATGAATTAAACAACTGATCTTCACTGATATTATATACAATGTGGTTAAAACAATACTAAACCACCACCATTTTTGATGGTTTATACCACCCATAAAAATGGTGATGACTGGGGGATGGTTTATGATTGTTTTGACCACATTAATACATATACTGGTTGGTGGTTTGGAACATTTTTTATTTTCCATAATATATGGGATAATCCTTCCCATTGACTTTCATATTTTTTCAGAGGAGTTGAAACCACCAACCAGATGATGATATATGTACCTTGTGGTAAACTAACATAGCTATTCAACATGGCAATTTATAGTGGATTTACCCATAAAACATGGTGATTTTCCATAGTTATGTTAGTTTACCAGAGGGTATAACATTGCATATTCATGGTTACATCACCACTGGTGGAATTGCACCAAGTAAGGGAATATTTTTCAGAGGAGTTGAAACCACCAACCAGTTAAAGGGGGTGACCATTTTTAATACATATATTTTCAAGTATTTCTATGTTGATTTTCCATGATACATATAATTGCCATTAAACATTTTTTTTAATTAAAAATGGTGATTTTCCATAGTTATGTATAATTTACCCATATAATATTAACCCATATAATATTAACCCATAATCATACTATAATTGTCCCATAATAATATTCCCATATAATTCTCCCATTATAATTATCCCATAGTTATCCCAGTTGGGATCATTATTCCCCCATTCCCATCCATTCCCTATTAAGCCAGTTGGGATTATAATTTACCCAGATATATTAACTCAAATCATATTAACCCATAATCATACTAAAATGCTGTGTTTCCATAGTTATGTATAATGGATTCACACTATATTAGATAAACACACCATTTTAGTATGGATTCACCATTCATGGATAAACACTAGTTATAATCATCTATAGTTAAAATGTTCCATAGATGATTCATCTCGTATTTTCCGACTGCGCCAGGTCATCCACACGCTTCTGCCGCAGATCCGGCGCCAGCTGCGGCGCCTGGTGGCCACGCCCCGGCCACGGCCTCCGCAGATCTGTCGCAACTCCAAACAGGCCACGGCACGGGGTGGAACCGGACGTGGGCACGGACCGAAACCTCAGGGAAAATTGCGAAAAATGGTGAAAAAACTGGTGAAAACTGGTGAAAATTGGTGAAAACTGGTGAACACATGGTGAAAACCAAAGAGAACAGTGGGATTTTAGATGGAATTTGACCGTGATTCATATATTCATCGTGTATTTCGATGGATTTTGAAGTACTTATATATAGATTTGATATGGATTTAAAATGGATTTATGTGAATGATATATGGATCTACCAATTTGTAGCAACTTTTGGGAAAACGGGATGAAGAAACAAACTGTGGGGACAGAAATAAGGGGGATTAGATGGGACGTAAGATGGGACAATAAAAATAGGCAAACTAGATAAAAACATTTTCATCCTTTGGATTCTTGGCATAAACTGCAACCCCAATTGGCAAACCCATAATTTCTGCTTTTCTCAGGCAGGTTCACCCAGGAGCCGCAAACCGCAACCAGGATGAGTTGGTGGCCTGGTTCCAATTCTGGGACTCCAAGAAGCAAGGCCGGACGGAAAAAAACAAGACCTGGGCTGATAATTGGCTGATAATCAATGGTGATGAATGGTTGATAATGATTAATGATGATAATTAATGATTGACAATGATTAATGGTGATAATTAATGATTGATAATGATTAATGATTATAATTAATGATTGATAATGATTAATGATGATAATTCATGATTGATCATGATTATAATTAATGATTGATAATGATTAATGATGATAATTCATGACTGATCATGATTAATGATGATAATTAATGATTGATAATGATTAATAATGATAATTACTGATTGATAATGATTAATGATGATAATGGTTCAAAGTTTTTGTTTTTTTCCGCCACACGCATTAAACAAACAGGTCCACACGCATTTTTACAGAACCACCTGGTGGAGGTGACCCAATTTGCGGTGGGATTCTGGTTTAGATATGGATCTTCCCGGCAATGCTTCCCTATTTTCCGATGATTTTCCGTGGATAATTTAAACAACAAAATTGTCTGGTTCATGCCCCTCTTCAAACATGATTTGCTGGAACATCCTCCACTTCGTTGGATGGTTTAGTATATATATATATATATATTATATATACACATACACATTATATATATATATATACACTATATGTATTATATTATATATATGTATGTATATAGGCGCCCATTTTAGATAGGGAATTTGCTGGCGCCATTCCTCGGCAGGCTGCTTGGACACAGCCACCTTAACGCTGGCCGTGGTCAGCACCTTTCACACTGCCCTAGCGCGCTCCGCCGATGCAGCGACCAAGGCAGAAAACAAAAGAGCAGTGGCTGCTAAACCTCTGTTGGTTGATGATTTAAATGGCATTTATATGGGATTTTAACAATCAAACAAATAGGATTATAGTTGATATAGTTGATTCATATAGATGATTATAGTAGTTAAAATGGGATTTTAACCAGGAAAACATGGGGATATTAGTGAATATAACTGATACATGATGGTTGGTTGATGATTAGTTCGGGTATTATACTACCCTTCATATATTGGGGATTATTTCATAATCCAAGAACGGGGAATCCCATTCTAAAGCAACCAGGATTTTTCATGGAATGGTAGTTGGGGATTTATTTCACACTGCTCACATGTTGTGACTGGAAAAATGGACACTCTATTTTGGATGGCATAATAGCAACTTTTACTGGAATGGTCAAAATATCCAAGAGTCGTAGGTGTCCCGTCAACAAAAACATCTTCAAATCAACCAACCATTTGAAAATTAATGAGTGAAACCATCATCAACCTAATATTTAACCATCATCAACCATCATCAACCATCACTAACCATCATCAACCTTCCCTTCTTAGTGAACCAACAATCACCCCAATCAAAGTCTCCGCAATGAGCTGGGCTTTCTTCAGGACGCCGTGGCTCACACCTTTCTGATGGAGCTGGGCTTGAGGGAGACGGACACGGTCACAGAGTCGCAGTTTATGGAGAAGATGGCCCGCGGAGCGGGGGATGGCTGGGGAAACTGTGCATAACTGTGCATAACTGTGCTAATAAATATATGGATATCTTGGAAATTATGATTGATGATTTAATCCGATTTTCACTGATATGTTCTTTGGATTCTTTTTTTTTTGCATTCCCATTCACCAAGCAGTACTATCGTGAATTCTGCATGTGAATTCTGGGGGAATACTGGATACTTATATGTATACATGTACATTAATGGGGATGGGTTGAAACCTATGATTCACTCGATTTTGGGAGGAGGAACATCCCATTTATCCCAGCTAAATTTTGGGGGTGAACAGAAGGGTTTGACCAATAGCTGTAGGTATATATATCTATATTATATATATTGTATACGTATGTATAAATGTATGTAATTTATGTATACATATATACACATATATATATACATGTATATATGTGTATATGTATATATATATGTATATATATATGTATATATATATATGTATATATATATGTATATATATATGCATGTATATATATGTATATGTATATATATGTATATATATGTATATATATATGCATGTATATATATATATATATATGTATATATATATATATGTATATATATCATTATGTATATATATATGTATATATATATATGCACATATTTATACCATGTACATACGTGTAGAATCAGATTTGATAGGGTGTACAACCGAAGACAAGGACACACAATGAGAGGGCACAAGCCACTAGTAACATGGAGAAGATATATTTACGGCTTGGATTTCAAGCGAAGAATGAGAAGAAACCCACTTGGCAGTTCAGCCGGGCCTGATCATGTGCACATATTATATGTGCCATGGTCAAACATGGGGATTTTTCCCGGGGAAGAGATGGTGAAAAAAATGATAAACATCCGGATTTTTACCAATAACAATCAAGATATTTCATGGGATTACTTGGGTGAATTGCCCATTGCGGATGGGCACATCAATTCACATTACGGGATTTTTCTGAATTCCCAGTATGAATTCCCACATGGGATGGATGACAATAGCACACCATAGCACTAACATGACCATGGCACAGATAGTCATATGAGCTGAATATATATATATAATCATTCATACATACATTACATTGTATACCATTACCATACAAATACATGTCTATAGTTGAAATTATCCAATGTTGTCCATTTGCTTGCATTTTGTTGTCTCAATCTATCTAGTCCCACCCCAACCACCGAAAAAAATGGAACTAGACGCACCATATTACATTGTGATCCCCGAAAACAATACGTTCCATATTTTGGTAATGGTTTTCATATGTTATAGATGTATATCATCGTAATACATATACTTATACTATCATCCTACATTTGATAGACTATGGGATGTTCAAATATCTTCCCATTTTAGTTGCCGTTTTCTTTTTTTAAGCGTCCAGAATTTCCATTCCTATCTACTCCACGATGACTATATCTATAGTGAATGATTGGTTAGTTGATGTTGATGTTAGTTACATTTCATGGGGACTCCTTCCTTCATATATTTCCGTATATATATAGATACACATACACACATATATATATACATATATATACATATATATATACATATATATAGATACATGCATATATTTACATATATACATGCATATTACATCATACAACATCGATAGATACATATTATCGATGGGAAAATCTACTTATTTTTTGGCCTCCATCCCATGAGTTGATGTGAAATCCCCGATGAAAGTCATGGAAACACCATAAAATCACCATTAAATCACCATTAAATCACCATTAATATACCCATATGGGAATGAAGTCCATTTATGAACTAGATACTACTAGATACTTTTCTGCATAATGGTGACTTAATGATGACTTACTTAAACAACATCGTCACCATATATTCAATCACCATCAAGTCACTATTACCCATTTCATCAATGGAAAATCACCATTCAAGTCACCATTAAGTCATCATATTAACATATTAACTAGATATTCACCACAAGAAATACATGAAATCACTATTAAGTCACTGTCACTAACCAGATATTCACAATAAATTAAGTCACCACAAGGCCACCATGAAGTCACCATTAAGTCATCATTAAGTCACCATTAAATCCCATTAAATCACCATGGAATCACCATAAAATTCCATTAAATCACCATTAAACCACCATAAAATCAACATGAAATCAGCATAAAATCACCATAAAATCACCATAAAATCACCATAAAATCACCATGAAATCAGCATAAAATCAGCATAAAATCACCATAAAATCACCATAATCAAAACAAAATCACCATAAAATCACCATGAAATCAGCATAAAATCAGCATAAAATCACCATAACATCACCCTAAATTCACCATAATCACCGCAAAATCACCATAAAATAACCATTAAATCACCATAAAATCACCATAAAATCATCGTAAAATCACCATTAAATCATCATTAAATCCCCATATAAAATCCTCATATAAAATCACCATATAAATTCACCATATAAAATCACCATATAGAATCACCATAAAAATCACCATTGAATCACCATAACATCACTATAAAATCACCATTAAATCATAACTAAATCACCATAAAATCACCATGAAATCAGCATAAAATCAGCATAAAATCACCATAAAATCACCCTAAAATCCATAGAATCACCATTAGATCACCATAAAATCACCATAAAATCCCCATTAAATCCCATTCAATCACCATATAAAATCACCATATAAAATCACCATATAAAATCACCATTAAATCACTATAAAATCACCATTAAATCACCATGAACCCAGCATAAAATCACCATTGAATCACCATAAAATCACCATAAAATCACCACAAAATCACCATAAAATCAGCATAAAACCACCATAAAACCACCATAACTCACCATAAAATCAGCATTAAGTCGCCACAAAATCACTATGAAATCACTATAGAATCACAACAAAATCACCATTAAATCACCATAAAATCACCATTAAAATCACCATAAAAATCACCATTAGATCACCATAAAATCACCATTAAATCCCATTCAATCACCCTATAAAATCATCATATAAAAATCACCATATAAAATCACCATAAAATCACCATGTAAAATCACCAGATAAAATCACCATATTAAAACACCATAAAAACACAATAAAATCATCATAAAATCACGTTTAAATCATCATTAAATCCCTATATAAAATCCTCATATAAAATCACCATATAAATTCACCATATAAAATCACCATATAGAATCACCATAAAAATCACCATTGAATCACCATGAACTCAGCATAAAATCACCATAAAATCACCTTAAAATCACCATAAAATCATCATTAAATCACCATGAAATCATCATTAAATCACCATTAAATCACAATTAAATCCCATTCAATCACCATATAAAATAACCATATAAAATAACCATATAAAATCACCATATAAAATCGCCATAAAAGTACCATAAAATCACCATAAAATCACCATAAAATCACCATTAAATCACCATATAAAATCACAATATAAAATCACCATAAATTCACTATAAAATCATCATTGAATCACCATAAAATCACCATAAAATCACCATTGAATCACAATAAAATCACCATAAAATCACCACAAAACCACCACAAAATCACCATAAAATCACCATACAATCACCATAAAATCACCATAACATCACAATAAAATCAACATTAAATCACCACAAAATCACTATGAAATCACTATAAAATCACAACAAAATCACGATTGAACCACCATAAAATCACAATAAAATCACCATAAAAATCACCACAAAATCACCACAAAATCACCATAAAATCACCATAAAATCACCAAAAAATCACCAAAAAATCACCATAAAATCACCATTGAATCACCATTGAATCACAATTAAATCACCATTAAATCACCATTAAATCACCATAAAATCACCATAAAATCACCATAAAATCACCATAAAATCACCATAAAATCACCACAAAATCACCATAAGTTCACCATAAAATCACCATAAAATCATCATTAAATCACAATTAAATCACCATAAAATAACCATTAAATCACCATAAAATCACCATAAAATCACCATAAAATCACCATAAAATCACCATAAAATCCCGGCTTGGCACCGGTGCCCGGTGCGTAGGCGCCGCAGCTGGTGGCGAATCTGCCGGTGGCCTTGGAGCGCGGGGAGCAGAGCGGCAGCTTCGATCCCAAGTTGCCGCTGACGCGGCTTGGAACGCGGGGAACGGCGGTTGGGTCCTGAAAAATGATAAAAATGGTGGTTTAATGGGATTTAACCATGAAAAATGGTGGTTTAATGGGATTTAACCATGAACAATTATGATTCTAATGGGATTTAACCAACAAAAGTGATGATTTTAATATATATCTATATATCATGTGGGTAAAACAATGCCATAAACCAACCATATTTTTATGGTTCATACCACCCATAAAAATGGTGATGACTGGGGGATGGTTTATGGCATTGGTTTAACCACATTAAATGAGATGTACATGATGAACAATGGGCGGTTTTATGGGTTTGATAGATGTTAATGATGAAGGCGTTTCGTTTTTTTGGTGTTTTTTTTTGAGAGTTGATGAAAAGGCTTGGTTTAATAAGGGAGCTTGGAGGCTTTTTGAACACCAAAAGTGGGAAAATTGGAACAACCGCCCAAAATTGAGATAATATCTTGGATCTGAGGCACAAATCACCAGATTCAATGGTGATATTTTATGGTCATTGGGATATCACCGACAAGGGCCGAGTTTTTCGGTGAAAAGTGGCTGCCCTACAACCAATGACCAATGACCAATGGGAGATTGACATCCCAAAGCTTGGAGGGGATTCGCCAACGATGGGGTGACAAGAAAAGAAGGGGCAATAAAAACCACTAGACATCGGAATCCAATCAATGTGGAGGTTTCTTAAACTGCTTAAAATCCCAAGTCGTCACCATGGTTGTTTAACAATACTACGATCATGGATGACCATGACGAGTGGCCCCATGGCACAGAGGAGTTGGTCAACTACCAATTGATCCGATTGCATCTTCTTATTTGAAGATAGATGTAACTATACCATTATATACCATGTACCCTCTGGTACATTAACATAGACCCTGAAAATCACCAATTTTTAGTGGAAACTAATCTTCCAAACCCTATCTGGCAGGGTCTATGTTAATTTACTGGAGGGTAATTTATGTACATATATATATATATATGCAGATGTATTACTATCAATTGGTAATTGCATATATGCATACCATTAAATATTAAATCAATAGAATTCAATTACCGATTGATCTGATATTTGAGGATGATCATAATCCAGAAATTACCCTCTGGTTATTTAACATAGCCATGGAAAATCACCATTTTTGATAGGTAAACCATCTATAAATGGACCATTTTCCATGGCTATGTGAAATAACCAGAGGGTACATGAAATTACATCTTGAATGGTTGGTACTAATTCGGTTCCCCAAGAATGCCCCAGGCATCAACTCAAGTCCCCAAGTTTTGGCTGCCACATGTGGCCATGTCGCCAGCGCAACACTTGTCAGAATAGAAGGATTTCATGGTCAGAGTTCCATCTTGAGTATAAACAAACAGCTTGATGACAGCATTTTTCGTGGCTGAACTTGTTGAAAAAAGAAACGAACAATTCAGACCAACTATTTTTTTACGAAATTATCAGCATCCCCAACAGTAGGCTACGGTGCAATGGGGTGACCTCCCTTTGGACCAGGTTGATTCTGCGCGACATGAAAACCGCCAACGAGAGGCCTCTGCATTTCGAGGAGGCTGGACAGGCGCGGGGCGCCGCAAATGGTGACAGTGGAAGTGGCAAAATCGATCGCTCATTCTGCCGGAAGGGTCACTGATCTGAAGATCTTATCAAAAAAAATCCAGAGACTTGGGTGAGATTCTGGTGCTGTACTATAGATAAATGAAGGTTTCCTGAAATGGGGGTTCCCGTAAATCATCCATTTGAATAGGATTTGCCGTTATAAACCAAGCATTTGGATGCATTTTGGGGATCCCCCATTGATGGAAGCACCCAAATAACATGTTTCCACACTTTTTCTCCAGATTCGGTCCATCTTCCCCCTTTTGAGGTGACCGTGGGCGAGCTGCGCAAAGCCACGCAACGTCGGGGGACTTCACTGCTGGATGATACTGTGGATGGACCTGGGAAGGTTGACACCCCATAGTGGTACAAACAACCTATCAACTGGATTTCTTCCATCCACAGCATCATTCAAACTGGGGACTTGTATGACTTGTTGAAAAAATGAAGACTTACCCTCCATCAAACATGGCAGAAATCACAGGAAGGTCCAGCGTTGATGCTCCCTTTGCAGAGGATTTTCCATTGTCACGTTTGATGAATTACTGAAGGGTACCCAATAAGCAGGGTTGTAAGCAAGAAACTGGATAAATAAACTGCCTGGTGCAGGGTCGGTTTTTTTGATTTTCTTTGCCACCAAATAATGCGGATATATAATTATTACATATGACCCAGCGAAACAATGGTCGAGTACGTCATTTTAGTACTAAACCATCCATTCACTATCGATAACTATTGTACTAATTGTCAGTATTCCTGCAACATGACTTAACTATTAACTATATACAATAAACCTGATTACTTAGTACTAAACCATAGCAGTAGCTGATTAACTAATGGTTTTCTATTCATCCATTTTCACAAGCAATAGCAAACGATCATCAGCGGAAAAAAAGCTGGGGGATCTATCATGATTTGACTATCTAGAATCAGGATAGAAACAATATTTGGATACCAACTATAAACAATGATGATCTGCTTGGTGGTTTCAGCCAGAGCCTGATGATCCGAACATTTCCGAACAGTGACTTAAGCATCTCAGGAGGGTTGAAACCACCAACCAGATCATGTTGCTTCGTTTTGAGACGATTTCACCAGAACTTGGCGATGAAAAAAACGCTTGGCCCGCCGTGGTATGCTTCCCCCATCCCCCGGGGCGCCATCAGCCGTTGAGTTGAATTTGAGCATCTGAACATGTCGAAGTTATCTAAACACTATGACTTTGTTCACGTATTACGCTTTAGTTGATATTGATATACCAATATCGTGTTTAGATAACTAATTGTATTAGGTAACTAACATGGTATATGATGTGTCATAAGTTACTAAAACATCATATACCAATATGACTTTGACGCTGTAGTTTCTTTTAGGAAGGACACGAGAGTATCAGCAGCCAGGCGAAAGTGATGATTCTGATTCCCAACCGGTGCAATTCCACCAGTGCTGATGTAGCCATGAATATGGAATGTTATACCCTCTTAATTTTGTAGGTTGTTGTTGGTTAATAGTGGTTAATGACCATTAATCTAGAGAATTCATAGTTGTTAATAATGTTATACCCTCTGGTAAGCTAACATAACTATGGAAAATCACCATGCTATTAATGGGTAAATCAATGAACTGAATGGGTAATTTCAATAGCTTTTTGTATGTTTACCAGAGGGTAATTGCAGGGGTAACATCCCAACTTATGGAGTGAAAATTACCGTAGTCACTAGTCACAACCATTTTTTCAAAACCCTGGCCTGAAGAAAAACATGGTACCTACGGTCGGTGGTGCCCCTAAGATAGCAAACTTGCTGAACATAGCTCTGATTTCACTCGGACTTTTGGTAGATCTAATTATATCTATAGTTAATGGGTTTATAAACCAACAAGCATAACTGACGGGGGCCCCACATGGTACCAATTGATCTAGCGATCTCCAAGGCCGCTTTCCCGTGATCCTTTGTCGGCGCAAGGCTGTGGAAATCTGGTGGGAAAATGATCAAATGGTGGGGAAACCACATCTATCTACAGTATGTTTACAGGAGGGCAACCAAAAAAAATATGGAGTTCATCAGGAGATTAGAGGCTAATTAGTTGACCAACCATAGTTGGTTTCCAGGTTTTTGGGGAAAAACACGCATTTCCAATGTGGATCCATGATGTGTTTTGTTATTTTTTTGTTATTGTCACGTGGATGTAGATGGATGTGTGAGCTTTTCTCCAATTAGTGCAGGTTTGGTTCTCAAAAAGCCACGATCCTTCTGTGCTGGAATGATTACTGCGAATGGGATGTAGACTACAGCGCTATACATACTCCCATGTAGATGTTCCCTTAATTATCCATGACCAAAGGGATGCATGAACTGCCCCTTTGGCTCAAGACAACTGCCAGCTCCGTGATAAAAGAAAGCTATGCCGAAACTGCAACTCCTTTGTCGTCGTCAGTGAGAGAGCAACTACATTCTCGAACAGTCAAAAGCATATATCGGGGAGATAACCTCCGATTCACAGGTTATCAGCCATAGGACTCCTACGGAGCCTACGAGCGGGTAGCCGCGGGCCTTACAGATGACTGAACAGGATAGCAGTGATAACGCATTTTCTTTCTCTGGACATGCCGTTGCACCAGCTGCCGGCACGCAGTC
>Ga0126342_10006605_pt1 | contig 20598 bp, 20 predicted proteins | sample Cyp1metagenome_FD_92528 | JGI IMG/M metagenome (GOLD analysis project Ga0126342, IMG submission 92528) | Coral microbial communities from Lord Howe Island, Old Settlement Bay, Australia - Cyphastrea 1 metagenome | ecosystem: Host-associated > Invertebrates > Cnidaria > Coral ...
AGATTGGATAGAAAAAACAGAACAAGGTAAATCAGCTAGACGAGTATTTAGCAGTTTACCGCCCCCCGCTCGCCGCCCCAAGCTACCCTGCCTGGGGTCGGCGGCAGGGGGCGTAGCCCCTTAATATATATATTATTATATATACACATCATAATGGGTCAAAACTCCAGTACCCTGGTGCACACAAAAATAGCTGGTAAATGATGGTTTCTCCTCCCAAAATATGGTGTCGTGCCATGTTCTGATCTATCACCATATATCCAAGACTGTGTCGTGCCATGCACTCAAGAAATCTCAAGAAAGTATCACAGTAAAAATTCATGTGGAATACGGTTACTAAAACCAAACAGCCCTATAGATACACACACTTATTGCCAGGAACAGCCACCAGAAGCGATGGTTACTTGCCGCTACTTGCCGGCCAAGTTGCTGATATCTCCGAGTTACCTTAGCAGGCCGGGGGGAAGAAGCTTTGAGGATTGGCAATGGTATTAAGATGTATTAAGTGGGTGTATTAAGTGGGTGCTCACTATTTTGCTAAAGCATCCACAATCATCATCATCATCATCATCATCATCCGAGTGTCGATGCCCTCGCTCCAACGCTTCTCTTGCTGGTTGAAACACTGCACGGGCATTCCCACAGCAAAGCCACCTGGAGATGCGGATGTGGAGCTGGACAAATGTGCCCTCCAAATTCACTGTTTCTGTTGCTAAGGTTTAATCTTAAAAAGGTCAATTTGTTCAGTAGTACCCAACTTATTTTTCTGATTGGTGGTGCTTTCAACCCATCACTAAAATCCTGCTGTTTGGGGAAAACCCGAACTGTTGGCACCGTAAACTCCTATTTGTTAAACATCCAGGTTGTGCCTCAACCACAGATAAAAATTCACCCAGGGATATCTGAAAAATTGCGCCTCAAAATCCAAGAGCCTATCATCATTTCCCTACTCCTTGGCTGTTACAAGTTGGGTAAATCCAACGAATCCAATCCCCATGAAAATGGTTCAAAGCTCCATATCCATTTGCTGGTTAAATCCCCAGTCCCCCGATTTGAAAAGCCTTTTTTGCTGGCTACATGCACTGATGTGCTGCTGGCTTTATAACCCCTTGATCCCAGATGTTTGATGGTTTCACTGATGTGCTGCTAAATATGGCAAAGTTTTGTTGGTGAACCATTTTCACCCCTGTTGATCATGATATCCCCATGAAACCGGATATCTACCCACATGTTAGAATATCTTAGATGGTTAAAGTATATCAAAGTATCAAATCCAGGGCACTCCTAGGGAAAGTGCCTTAAACATCTTGAAACGGACGGGGCCGGAGGGCCGGGGCTGCGCTGCCTCCAGCATTCTCCGAGACGTCGGGGGGAGTATCCCGCGGCTCTTCGATGCGCCGCATCTGCCAAGCCCTAGGATTGCTGGAGCTGAGGCAATTCAGGCTGTACCCCAAAATGTTTCCATAGTAATATCACTCATATCAGTGATATCAATATCATTCAATATCCATAGTGCTGATTGCTGTGGCCATGACAAGTCTGGAAAACTTCAGATTGCGATTGCATATTCAACAAAATGAAGTGCCAAGTTTAATGGAAAGAAGGGCCATTCCCGATTTCCCAAACATGCAGAAAGGGCTGAACGGACAGCAATCCCATCCCCAAGCCAGTTGAAACACGGAACCCCTTAAGATCACAAAACAAATCTGGAGCCCATGATGCCATGATCCAATCTGCTAATTGCTGCCGAGTCGCTCCACCTTTGACTTGCACTCCAGGTTGTACGTCAAGGTCACACCAGCTGAGACGGGGAGAGATCAGTTGCACCACGGAAATCCATCATGATCCATTGACAACTGCATTTGTATGGTAAATGTATGATGTTCTTGAAGATCTACGAAAAAATCAAAGGCAAAATGATGGATGATCTGTGGGTGGATGTATGGTATTTACATGGTACAATTAAAACTTAAAACACTATCATACAGTCATACATGTATATAGATGAAAACATGGGTGGTAGATATACAATGGTATTTACATATGGTAGCTGAGCTGGCTGGGAACAACAAGCGTTACCAAGAAAAAAATATATACATTGGTTACAGTAACTCAGTATATCCCTTCTGATTGTGTTGAAATCCCCTTCTCTTACTAGCAGCTAGCGACACTCCTGAATTTGTTGGTCAACCACCAATTCCCTTTTGATTGCGTTGGCGCTGCTAACCTTAGACACCCTGCCCTGCTAAAAATCGAGTTTGCTAGCTGCTCGGCCTCCTTGGTTGTTGATATTGGATATGGGTTTGTCCAAGAATGGGGGCATCCACATGTTTAGGCCCTTTTCATATCCAAAATCATGTTCAACACAATCGGATTGGATGCATGTGGTCTTGTACAGCCGACATTTGGCTCAGGTAGATGTTCCAATTGCCTGGATTTCATTGGTTTTCCCATAATTCTCCACAAATCCAGTCATGTCCTGATTAATCCCCATAATGAATTGATTAAACTCCCATTTTGGCTGCGTCTTCCAGAGGTTGCCTGCGTCCTTGTTCAAGGACAGGACATTGGTTTTGATCCAGCTTCGATGAGTTGTACCTCAGTTTTTTCAAAAGCAACTGGGCTGCTATATATATCTATATATATGTGTGTGTGTGTGTGACATGTTGCTACCTCCATGACACCAGCAAATACATATATAAATAAAGTATTCAATATGTACAGTATATTATATATATATGTGTGTGTGCAAATCTATAACTATATGTATCTATATATATATATTATGTATTTGTGTGTGTGTGTTCATTTATATGTATATATATATATATAAGAAAATATAAGCATACATAATATATCATATATATATACGTACACATTTATTTATTCAAAAAAATGTTTTATTAACATATCAGCTGTATAGACTATAGATTATGTTCAGGTTAAACATGTACGTGTATCTGTGTGTGTGATATTGCAAAAGCCACTGGTTCCCACTCCCTCAAAACAAACCTGTTCCATGAAACCTAGAATATTAACAAAGATAACACGGGACAAACTATATTGGTGGCCCAGTTTCTGTTCAATCCTGGATTCTGTGATGGAGTAGTGTGGAGTTTGTTTTGATGTGAAATTTGGATGCTTCAAAAAACAGGTGTACTGCGCTATTTATTTATTTCTGATGCAAATACTACAGTCTTTGAAAAGAACTTTGTCTAGAAAACATGTAACTGTGTGCCCAAAAATCAAACTAAAAAAACACTTTCGGGTAGACGGGTAGACTGTATGGTGGACAAGTTTCTGCTGAGAAAATCTGTTGGGTTTTTGCGGATGTTTTGCATTTTTGGATTTGGGCAGCAGGTGGAAGATGTGCAAATGAAGGAGCAAACTGTGTTTGCCAGCGAATTACAGTAGATCCTGTAGTGCAGGTATGTATCGAACCCTTTTTCCAAAGCCTCAAGACAGTACCCAAAAATTGGTTGAGAGTCGAGAATTATCCCCAAAATGTGCAGTCTGCACTGCGAATGCAAATAGGATCTGTGGGTTCTGGGCGGGTACTGCATACACATACGGTACGGACATTATGATATGTTTGATCAACGAGTGGGGTCCTCTCCATTGATTGCTCGGAGGGTGACCTGAAAGTAGCCACGAGGCTCCAGTAATAGGCGATGTCTCCAACTGCAAAGGCTCGTTTGCCTGACACGACAAGAGCAGTGCTGAACGAATCTCGTAGGGCAGTGCATGCAGTTGGTAAATCCCCGATGTCTGCTAACAGACACTGGCGAACCAGACATCGGGGGTTTACCAACAACAGATGGGAAAAAAACAGGAAGCCAACCATTTGGGTTTGTCGGTCGGAGAATGGGGAACGTCTACACCAGGATCCCGACATCCCACTCCAGTCACGGGCCTACACCCACGGAGTGCTGAGTTGGAGCACCTCGACACATGGGGCGCACATGGGGATGGTCACAGGGCCCAAAAAGGCATCACATGAGAGCTGGAAATATCTGGAAATAGACATGTTATGACATGCTGAGCCCAACCACAAATCACCTCATCTGGTTCTTTTTGTTGCATTTACAGGTGCATGTCCTATCATGTCCAGTGCGTTCAGCACATCCAATGCAATTGACAAGTTGCTCTGGACTGGCTGCGTGCTTGACACACTGGGAGCATTGCCTAAGGAAAGCAGCAGGCCAGCGACGGGCGCTCACAGTAATTATGCAGTGTTGCTTCAAACATTTTTTTTAGAACGATGGGTGCATCACGGTGCAGTGCAGGCTCCCTATCTGCAGTACCCGTGTGTTTGTGTGTGCACGTGTGAAACCCGCTAATCGTCATGCGGGTAAGAGTTTCCAAATTGAAGTCAGCGATAAATTTTACATGTTTAGCAGGGGGGCTGGTTCTCCATGCAAGTACCAGCCCAACGAAGAGGCTTGCATGTGACACTGGTATCACTGGAGACGTGCAGTGATGTACCTGCTTCGAATGTGTTTCGAACTTCGAACTGTTGAACATGTTTCGATTTCAGGCTGTTGCGGGTACAGGTACATCATTCTCCGTCAGCCTGCTTCATCAGGATGATTAATTACCTAGGAACCCTGAAGGCGATGTTAACCTCATCACTCTAAAGTTCCAATTCGGAGGTATTCGGAGTGCGGTGTGTGTGTGTGTGCGTGTTTCTTGCATTCCGGCTTACTTCTGGGAGCTGTTCTGTCCGATTCAGTTCTCCGGGGAGACATTCACAACAAATGATCAAAGGTGAATCGGAAAGTTTGCAGCAAGTGTTTCTCCCGAAAGTGTTATACTGGTTGGTGACTCACCCCCCCCGCAAAGTACTGTATGGGTCAGTCGGCATGGTCATGCCAAAAAATAAAAAATCTTGAAACCACCAACCAGCACAGTCTACGGGGCCCATGTAGCAGCCAATCCCTTTTCACATCGCATGCATGGCCACGGCTCTGATTGAGATGACCTCGCAATTCAATTGGTTGCACAGTTCTTGGGGTCTCGAGGCAGTGGCATCTTTCACCCACTGACTGACTGGCTCCCGGTGTTGCAGATTTGACAAACGCCGTATGACAGTATGATGTTTCGGTGTGCTGTTCCCATGTCGGTCTGCGAAAACAAACATATCATCACCACTGCGGTTTGTCCGAATAGTCCGTAGACCAGCATAGCGTACCTCAAAAAGCAGCCATCCCCATTGATCTTTACACAAACACAGCAGCATTTGGAGCCTAGGAGCAGAAGTCCGATTCGGAGACTCCCGGGTGAAACAAGTGACTGGAGCTACCACGGTCCAGGATGGCAGTGGAAATGCCACTGTTTTGTTTGTGGATCAACTTAGACAGATCTTTTGTTTCAAAAATATGTAGAAATAATGCAGACATGGGCATGTCATCCAAGTGCCTCAACTGAGCCGTATCACATCATGTCTCAAGCCTCAGTCTCCATCTTCAATGGCCGTTTCTCATCTGAACTCGCCTGAACCGGGCCGCAAACATCCCATCTGCACAGGCATCACCAAACACTTCCGTTGAACCCTCCATTTATATAGGATTGTCATGGATTGACTTATTACCGATGTGCATGGGTTGTTTGCTTGTTCTCCTGTGTTAAAAGAGGTTTTTTCATGTTTTTTCTCCATATTTTTCCATTCAATGAGATTCCTGGACATTCCTGGGCCCAAAACCGGCCTGCGTTTTACACGTCACCGCACCTTCATGGTGCAGCTTCCGCTGTCACGGCCTTGTTGTCGCGTGGCACTGGCTGGGCGGCGGAGCGCGCCAACATGCCACTGATGGAGCCTTTCCTCGGGCCGGATGTTTTTCGAATGGTCAATTATAAATGTGGGTGTTGTTCTTCAAAAAAATTGGGAGGTTGAGGTTAACCAACTAAATAGCAACTAATTATGTATACATATATGTATGGGCCTGGTTGATGGGTGGATTTGGGGGGTATCCTAATGGATTTCTGGTTTATAGAGATCACCTCGCTGTGAGCAGAAATAGAATTCGTACACCTGCTCACTTGTAATTGTGAAACTACGTACCCGCTAGGCCACATATGTTCCCATCACTGGGTTGACCCAAGAGGAAACCTACAGGAAACCGGTAAACCTGTTTTTTTCAACCATGAAATATGCAGCTAATTTAGCAGCTTTGGCGCATGTTTCGTTGAACTTGACATCATGTAGCATCATGTACTTATATGTACTTAGTATAATGTAGGTCACGTGTGCCACAAGCTCTTCCTGGTAAATTTCCCGATTTGTTTTGTGACTTGTTGGATTTGGTGCACCATGGTGCACCCATCTCCAGTCCCAGCGGCGTTCTCAGCTGGAAGAGGTTGACTGAACCCGGATTGGAAGAGCAGGACCTCATCTTTGGCAAGTGCTTGGGCCCATTGGAGCACAGTACTGAAGAACATATTAATTTCCATACATGTCATCATGTCATGATAGTTTTCCGAGGGCTTCGTTGAATGGCAAAACAAAATGAAGCAAATCCACTTGATCCAAGCAGCGGTGGGGGCAAATTCAGGAGATCTTGCTCACGCTGGGTGTTGCCAATATGAAAGAGGCAGGATGGTAGGATCACCACACCTTGGCGTCACGGAGGTTGGGAAACCTAGGTATAGAAATGGGCATTCATGATATTCATGTCAAAATTGAAATTGCCAACATGATGCCTTTGGTTATAAGATGTTATAAGGTTTAAAAGGTTTAAAAGTATCCGTATCTAATATGCAAACCACATTCTGTGTTTCAAATGTATGCCACCTGTGGCAGAAACGGGAAAACCGACTTGCACCATGCAAATGGCATATGTAGACACCTCGCCACCTCGCCTTCAGAGACTCTCAGTGCTGAAATGGGTCGACCATTTTTGGCAAACTTGGCCAAGAATTTGGACGGCACCATGCAGAAATTCTGCCGAGCCGCTGTTGTCGCTTCCAGCCTTCTTGTCTGCCATGGCACGGGGTGCGCTGTGGATCTACCAAGCTTCGGTGCTGATCCAAACTGCAACTGCGGGCAGGTTGTGCTGGATGAGGCCATTTGGGGGCCAAGAATGGGAGTGCAATGGGCCAAATCATTTGGAGGCAAAAAATTGACCCATCAACAGTTGGCATATCCTCATGAACCCATAAGTGGTGGGAACCTGAAGAATGCACCCCAGGCAGCTATCATTTTCATTCATGTTCCTCTCTGATGTCTTGCCACCAGCCTCAATCAAAGGGAAAAGTCTCCACTTTACTACTTTACACATTAACTTGCACTAGCCACAACTAGTTCTGTGCCACTGCTTCATTCAAAAGGCATCATGCACGTTCAAGCACGCAGCTCAGGCTCAGATCGCCCAACACTGATTTCAGTGTCAGTGACATTGAATTTCCTGCTCTCAGGTGGCCCCAGGAGGGTGTTACACCGCTACACACTTTAAGCCTTTTAAGCACTTCCATGGCTCTCCTCTTGGCTGCTGCCATCTGAATCACAGCTGCTGGTGCTCTCAAAAGTGGCCTTGGATGCATGACGGCGAGAGCATCTCCATAACCTCCAGGGTCTGGTGGTCAAATAGCCCAGCAGGGCAGAGGCCACCAAGCACAAACTCCAGACAGATCCGGTGTCTTCCAACATGCTGCCGCGCACCGCCAGGATCAGCAGAGCCATGAGCCACGGGTGAATTAAATAGAGCAGCAGCGCCCCATTGGCCAACCAGGATGGCAGGGCCTGGCACTCAATGGCACGGCCCACCCGGTCCACCACAAACATGAAGATCACTGCACCTGCCACGTAGTCAGCACGATCCAGCACCCGTGGGTAGTAGGGGTAGGTCAGGTTGCCTGCTGCATACCAATTGCTCGAGGGTGCCGTCATGGTCCGCAAGATCACCATCATTGGCCAGTACATGCTGACAATGGGCAAAGCCTCCTCTTGGTTCGGCAGCCGCGCCACGGTCAAAACGAAGCCAAGTTGGAAGGACTTGTTGAAGCCTTGGAGTTGCTGATCTGGAACCACAATAAACTGTTGTAAGAATTATTCCAACCACATGCCTCACATGATTGGGTGTGCGAACGGTGAAGTATACTATACACACACATGTACAATCATTCACACACACACACATATATATATATATATGTGTGTGTGTATTGGAAAAATGTAGCAAAAGAATGCCTCCAAGCAAATCCAAGATAAGCCCGTCAAGATGAAGACAACAAAGGCACCAGAGATGTGCTCAATCACTGGTGCATAGGGAACGCAGCCAAACTGAACTGTGGTCACAGCACCAAGACAGTAGTGAATGAAGCGTAAGGGGATTCGACTTGGTCGATACTGGGGCATGGTGAGAACAGCAAGACCCAGGAATACAACTTCACACACCACCATGATACCAATGATCAGTGCTGGATTTGAGATTTCACTGCCAGCGAGGACCACAAAGGCTGATTCTAGACCCACTGATGCAATAACTTGAAGACCAAGAATGGCAAGGTGGCACGTCCCGTTGCGCAAGAATGCGAAGAGCGGCCAATTCAAGAGCATCAGCGCCATAAGCATTGCAGTGTACCACATTTGAAACACCAGGGGGAAAATCCTCCCAGAGTCGGGGCAAATGGTGAAATCAAAGAGGAGACCTTGGCACTCGGGTCTGCCATAGCCAGTTCCGGGATCGCACTTTGGATTCTGCGGCCCCAGGAGCCATAGCACCGAATTGAGGGCCACCCCAAAGAGTGTGTACAGCAAGATCTTCACCAAACCTCCATGGCCAATCTTACATACCCTGCACCCCAAGGTGCCTAAATCTAAATCTTTTTGGGCGTGCTGGTTTGACATGTCTGACCCATGTGTAGCAAAACAATGAACTCGTTGACATGAACCTACTCCGCCTACTAAACCATTTTCCACGCCTCCTGGACTTTGTTTCCACGAGCAAGCTGAGGCAGCTCCGGACACAAAAAACAGCAACGGCAGGCAGTACTGTCGCACTTCTGAGATCCAACGGACCCCCATGGAACTGGGATCCGTGAGATTGTAGATGCGGTCGTCCACTTCAATGTTGCCATGAACTCCACCCCTCATTCCACTTCGGGAGATGTGGGCATAAACCACGAGAATGACCATCAAGGCTCGAAACCAATCCAGTTCATGGATACGCTTCTTCTGCGGTGCTCCATTTTTGGACTGCATCGGTGGCTGCACGAAACCACTGTCAACGTCTTCCATGTGCTGTTCTACATCCATATCCTACCCACTGAACATGAGCCTGATGCCCTGCGGATGTGCTCTGGTGATCCAAGATGGTGATGGGACACATGCCTTATTTCACTATAAAATTAGATCTATGATATCTATGATTTTCTATATGGCCTTGTATTGGGTATGTAAGTTGCCTGTTCTCCAGTTGGATTTTGTACCATATGGTCAAAATGTGGTACGGGTTGTACATAGCCATCCCATTTCGCTATAATATTGGCCATCAGAAGCCCCCATTAATCGAGGTATGACAGTCCCTCGATATACTTTGGACATCTTGTGACCTAGGCATCGAATGCTTCGCATCCAACCCTTGACCACAGCACGTATGGGTTTGCCATGGTTTGCCTAATCAACCTTTGGTGAATGCATGGAATAATCATAAATTGATATAAATTGGGTATATCATGGGTATATCCGATTTTTAATCAGATCCATATATTTGCCCGGGGGGGTTACCACTAGGGCCCCACTTCACTGTGCCAAGTCACCACCGATGGCGTGACCATCACGAGCCGGACGACTGCGAACCTGCGAATATCGGATGCGGGATTGAGGAACTCCAGGAATTGGAGAGTTTGCAACATAATAGTAATGTAATGGTAGAGTAATCTTCCTACTATCTAGCAGCCTCCTTAGTAACAGGCATGATTGATGCATTCGGGCTTATAGCCTCTTTATAGACTTTCCTTGATTGGTTCGTCTTTTCCTTGGATTTTTCTTTCCCTTTGTTTCCCTCGGAAACCAAAACCAAAGGAAACCGAAGGAAACCGAGGGAAAGCTAGTTCCTTTTTGTTTCTTGTTGTTTCTTTTGGTTTCCTCCCACAATTAAAAGCCATATTTTGGTTCAACCCATGCATTGGAAAGGTTGACACTGCTAGCTTTGGCCCACGCCTTGGTGGAAATGTGGAACACCTGTTACAGAAAAACACCAGAGAGCGAGCAAACGTGCATCATTTTGATTTTCCAGATGTCAGCCACTTGCAGCCACTTGCAGCCACTTGCAGCCACTTGCAGCCACTTGCAGCCACTTGCAGCCACTTGCCCCGTCAGCCACTTGCAGCCACTTGCAGCCACTTGCAGCCACTTGGCAGCCACTTGGCAGACACTTGCTCCAGTGGCTGCAGCAAGTGGCTGCAAGTGGCTGCAAGTGGCTGACGGGGCAAGTGGCTGCAAGTGGCTGCAAGTGGCTGCAAGTGGCTGACATCTCGAAAATCAAATTGCGCACCTCCTGCACCCACAATGGAAACCACACTTGTACTGATAGGGGGAAAATGAAAATAAAAGAAAACACAAGAAAACCCGAGGTTTTCAAAGGAAGAGTTCCTATGATACTACTTGTAATAATCTATCCTGTTTTGGGGCGGTGGAGTATGTTTTAAACCCGAATCTATCCGAATAGAAGCAACAATTCTGCTTTCTGGGGTCTCGTTTGTTCAGCAAATGCTCAGCTTTTCGCGACCCCTTGAACCAACTAAGTTCGCAGGCAGGTAGCGCTGCGTGGTCTCCTTCTACCAAATATCGGCATGCATTCCTTGAAAGAGAAAATGAAGAAAGCCGTCTATCATGTGTTGCCTAACAATTTATAAAATATTAATATTTTTTATGCATTTATTTATTTATATTTTATTTATTTATTTATATTTATGTATTTATATTTATGTATTTATTTATTCATTTATTTGCATTATTCATATATAATCATACACATGTCACACGCACATAGATGTGCGTGTGTATATATGTCTCTCTCGCTCCCTCTCTCTCCATCGCCCTCTCCAAGAGTTCAGTCACAGACTGAAGGCGAGCCAACGGCCCAGCCCCCCCCACAAATCATGTGTCAGCTGGCGAGCTCTGTGGCAAGCCGCGTCATGTCATATGTTTGTCCGTATTTATTAATGTTTATATTTATGAATCTACATCTACGGTGTATCCTCATATCCCCATTCTTTGGGCACTCATGCGACTTCCTGTGAGTCACCCTACCTGAGTCTTCTGCGACACACGCAGCGCCACCAGTAGCTTCTGCGGCCGGGGCCAGGGAAGGACATCGCTCAGTCTGGGTAGGAATTGGTCAAAACGTAAGCAGTCTCAGCAGTCTCAGTTTACCACCAGTTTTGGAGATGATCTTTTCCTCTACAAGTGGGCCCCGCCAAACAAAATCAAATGAATATGGATTTTGCCGACTGCTGTGGATGAAGATCCCCCCCACCTGACTCAGCTCATTGGGCAACTTGGGATCGCAGGGGAGCCAGCCTCAGCGTGGAGGATGCTGGAATTGATGGAAGCGGGTCACAACTCCGAACATAAGTGGCATCGATGGTTGAGAAGTGGGATATAATTCCCTTTGCAAACAACTGGGCTATTAATAAATCATAAGCAACTTGGTTGTAAGTCGTAAGTTGATGTAAGTTGTAATGTCTTGGAGGAAAAAACTGGGACATTCTATGGGCCACTTGTCAGTCTTTCATCATTTACTTTCAGGCATCAACGATGGTGACGCCACGTTGCCGCTGTGGCTGCGGGGCAAAGCATCAGAAGCCATTGCGGCGATTCCAAGGAGGTTAGCCGAAGCCTTCAGTTTCACAGGTTGGTTAAGAACTCGGTAATCCCCAATAGATAAAGGGATATAAAGGGTGATATCAGCCGAACTAATCATCAGGGGTTTAGCAGCCAGTGCTCAGATGACACTTGCAACCCGCGGTCACCACACACTTTTGACTGGTCAGTTGTTTGTTCTTTTAAGGCTGGAAGGCCGGGCTTTTCAAAATTGGTCCAGTTAAAACTAGCAACTCAAGGTGGTCTTCTGTAGACAGTTTGATGTCGCTTCATGGGCTTGTAGCGTCTGAAGCTTAGCCTTTCTAGCAATCATCTTGAGCCACGCTGGAAGGCTTCTGAAAGGCCGCGCCAAAGGCATGTTTCCAGCTGGCTTTCAACCGACACAGGATAATACGATGAAAAGGAATCCTCTCGAAATAGCTCCAACAACACCTTTCCCCTCAGATTTTAGCCCACAGAAAGGCCTTAGAACTTCATGCTGCGACTCGGCTCAGAAGTGTCGCTGCCACTGATCTGAGTGCACAACACGCTTATTCCAGCCACAGTCGTCACAGAGTTGTTGCCAAGGCGATGTAGCGTAAAGCTGGTGCCAGGACCTCAGGTAGCAATCACAAGATCAAGGAACCAAATGCTTCCAACAGATGAGAACATCAAATCCTTTGGGTTATTTTTTCCTAACCAGTAGATTGAGAAGTAAAAAGAAACGCAATGAAACAATCAACACCCAAAAGAATGCTGGCAGATTGTTCCTGTGTATGGTTTGCCCTGGGGCTCATGTGGAGCTAACACATGAAATGGATCTATAATGATCTGTTTAAAAAGGCCCCCTGTGTATAAATATATGTATATAATATATATATATACACATACAGTCGATATATATATATGCATATCTATATTCATCTATATTTATCTGAACTTAAGATTGGTCTATATCTATATCATATTTATTGAATATATGCGTATGTCGTCCATATCAATCTCTCTCTCTCTCTCTCTCCAGTGGTGCTTAGGCGAGAAAAACAAACCCGGCAAACACATTCAGCTGGAGCGCAGCATGCATGCCAACTCCCGCGTCAACGTGGCAGCCACACAACAGGCACCCAAAGAAATTTCGCAAACCATGGATCTAGAACGGAGTTTTACTAGCAAATGTCGGAAAACTCTTCCGAACATTGCAATGAATTCAACAAAGGAATGCACGAGATTGCAATAAGGAACCAGGTCACCAAAGAACAAGGCATTGGGCAAGGACGAGCTCACAAACCAGCGATGCATGTGAAAACAAACCACGGCCACGGAAGCACCCTTGGACGGTGCTAGATTGACAATGTCCGTGTCAGCAGAACTAAGAGGGATGTATAGAATGCTTTTTAAAGACAGCTTAAAGATCTATCTAACTCTATCTACATCAAATTTTATCAGTGGATATGTACATATGTCATTTACATACATAAATACATTACATTACATTACATTACATTACCTTACGTTACGTTACGTTACATTACATTACATACCATACACACATACACAAAATTACATTACATTACATACACACATACACATAATTACATTACATTATATACATTACATTACATTACATTACATTACATTACTTTACATTACATTACATTACATGAAATACAATACAATACAATACTACAATACAATGCAATACAATACAAAACAAGACATCAATACATACATACATTACATACATTACATACAGTACATACATTACATACATAACATACATAACATACATTACATTACATTACATTACATTACATTACATTACATACATGCATGCATGCATACATACATACTTACATTACATTACGTTACGTTACGTTACATTACATACATACATTCATACCATACCATACCATACCATACCGTACCGTACCGTACCATACCATACCATACCATACCATGCATGCATGCATGCATGAATACAGTCATACTGACATTACATTACATTACATTACATTACATTAATACATACGTGCATACATACATACATGCATACATACATGCATACATACATACATGCCAGCATGCATACATACTTACAAGACATACTTACATAACATAACATTACACAACATAACAAAACATAACATACATACCGTTAAATACCATTACATACCTTTACATACCATTACATGCCATTACATATCATTACGCTACATCCATGACATGACATGACATGACATGACATGACATGACATGACATGACATGACATGACATGGCATGGCATGACATACATCCATCCAAGACATGACATGACATGACATGACATGACATTACATTACATACATACATCAAGGACATGACATGACATGACATGCCATTGCATTACATTACATTACATTACATTACATAACATAACATACATACATACACACATTACATTACATTACATTACATTACATTACATTACATTGCATTACATTACATTACATTACATTACATTGCATTACATTACATTACATTACATACATACATACATATATACTTGACATGACATGACATTATATGACATTACATCACATTAAACATTACATTACATACATATATGTTAACATATGATATACATCTGTGAGTGTGATTTCATATTTGCTAAGGACCTTGCCAGAAACAGCGCTAGAAACCTCAATGGAAGCAGCTGCGCTTAGCTGCGCCCACTAGACGAACATTTTACTAGTAGACTTAGATAATGGCAAAGCCTTGTCTTTGTAGACTGTCTTTGTTGGGTTTTGCTTGGTATGCCAAAGTACCTTCTTTGAACATCTTTTTGGTGCGGCCAACCTGCCCATGTCAAGTCTACAGTGAGTCTTGAACCAAATTGTCATGGAAACGTCCCATCACAACAGGATACAGGGAAGTAGAGTCATTATGACTTATTCCCATCTGGTGTTAATCGCCAGCTGATAAACTATGATAAACTCATATTGATAGGTACAGCAGTACAGCACATGTTTTGTGGCAATCTATACAAGGTTGCAATGGAAAATCCTGGATCTTAATGAAGTAAACTCATCTATTGCAAGATTGGATTGCTACGCTGCTACAGGGTATTCTAGTGCACTTGAGGCAAACACCCGCCAAGCCAAAGACAGCAGCAACAGCAGCTACAGACCTGTCAGGCAAGCGTGGATTCTGAAAATGTCAAGGCACCTATTTCACATTTTTACAGTAATCACAATCAAGAAAAAACATGCGTATACGAACTCACAAATGTGTATATATGTATGCCGTACAAAAAAGTCTTCAATATTGCCAATACTAGGTATTTATTTAGCATACATATCATATATCATATTACTCTTTTGCATGCTTGTGCCAGCAGTGAAGTGTTCACACAAAATATCGAAAATACATATCAAATGATAGGGATGTGTAATCTAAATATAATATGTATCTATATTTAGACTATATTATATATAAACAAATGGCTTGAATATGCTTGAATTATGCCTTGGATTCGTGTGCCGCTGTGACACACCACAAAGCTCTGCTGCGCATCAAAGGCCGTTGGCAATGGGGGATCGTCATCAATTTTCTTGGGATGGACAGTTTTTAAATTCGAACCACCATTGGAAAACAAGGAGGTTGGTGGTTCCAATTGGTTGGAATTCATCTTGACCGTTGGAATTAACTTGAGCAAATGCATTCGGATTGGACTTCCAAGTCTGCAATGGTTGGCAATGCGAACTGGGGAGGCCACCATTTCTTCTTGTAATGCGCCATTCGCTCAGCGTCTGCTGCCATGGTTTCCTGCCAGAATTCTACAGCATTTGCCCTCATGTAGCAGTGATGATGCAAGATGATGTAGGTTTGGCCTTACCACTTTTAAAGTGCATTACATGCAAACAACCCCCCCTTACTTGGGGGTGCATCCCAATAAGTAAGTGGATAACAATCATAGCACACCCCAGTTTCATATGGATAATGTATAGTATTTATATAAATAAATAAATCAATCAATCAATAAGTAAATAAATAAATGAATAAATAAATATCTATATATAATATACATATATAAATATATATAAAAAAACACATATATATATATATATATAATAATAAATAATAATAATCATCATTTCAAAAATAATGATAATAATATATATATATATATGTTATATGTCGCTATACATATATAAATATGATAAATATGTGTTTTTTCTTATATTAACCTTACCTGATCCCGCGCATCTAAGAGTTAACCATAGCGAATCTAGTGACAAAGTCACCCATTCTGAGCGATTTTGCTCACTGGGACACCACCTTGCAGAGACTGTAAACACTGAATGATGATTTGGGGCTACCTCTGTGAGCATGTCCAATCTTATAAGTGGTGCCCCAGTTCGGAATCGCCAAGTTGGTTTATGCTCCAATAAGTGGGGTTTCTGGTAGATATATTGAACAAGCTAGTCGCGGTTGTAAACCAGCAAAAAATCACTGCGGGGGCACTAGCCATCCAGCCGGTTTCCGCACTGAACAAATCTTTGCTGGGATGGATGAATTCCCACCGATTGTGCACAAAAGATCATGAAACTTCTCAAAATTCGTCGCGCAAACCTCTTTTCCAACAGGGAACAGGCAATGTTACACTGCTGCAGCTGCAGCTGCAGTATATGCTACCGGAAGCCTATACGGGAGCGACCCCGCCGGCGAGGCAGAATCGGTGATCTCACTGACCCACTGCTTGTTTCAACAGGAAAGAAAACATAAACCACCAATTAGGGGGGGGGCAAAATGATAGAAGTTGATAAAATCCCACGAAAAGAGCTTTACATGATGAGGCATGACTTCTTGTTTGGGATTGCTATTTAAAAAATAGATCAGCATTCTCAATCCTCGGAAAAATATATTACACTTATATAATATTATATATAGTCTAGTTTATTTTATAGAACCACCAACCAGCTTTTTGGTTTCTAGTTTCTGTTTGGAAAGGTTCGCCAGCACCGGGTGGCACGCCGTGCATGTCGCTCAGATACAAAAACGCCAACTGGTGGTTTGAGGCCTGATGGTCTGGAATCCATGAACATTTCCAGCGCGATCTCCTTCTCTGAGAGATTCCAAACCACCAACAAAGAGCGCCAGTGAGCTGAATCTGGGTCTGGATCAAGATCGGAATGATGTTCTCCCAACAAAACTTGGATTTGCAGATTAAAAAAGGTCAGGGATATGGGTCCCAGTGCTCATTACTTGACCATACTTGACCCATAGGCATTGCACTAACGTCTTGGGCAAAATGGACAATCTGAAGGTCACAGAATCGACGGATGTGGCGTATCTGGGTGAGCCATCGCCAACATACCAGACAGTCATTGGGGTTTGTGGGTACGACGGGATTTTGGATGCCAAGTTCGTATGAATAACCACCCCGGAAGGTCTAAATCCACAGGTTTTCACCCCCAAAGAATATCAAAGAATGGGCGGCAAACCCAAAATGATATTCTTGAGATTTGGAATGGGATTCATGAGATTTATATAGTAGAAAGAATCAACAGTATGAGGCCAGGGGGCTGAGGGTGTCCTTTAATCGGCGGTGCTGCACGTCATTTGGGGATCAACCCCGGTTGGGATCATCATCCCATGTTGATGGAGGGCGATGACTTTCGAGGAAACTGTATCGGAATGTATCGGACCTGTTGCAACTGTGTGCTTTGAAAGAAAGAAACGATCACTTCAACGTGTCATTTCTCAAGCAAAGACATGTCTGGGTTAACATATGTTAAAAACATAGTTTTTTAGGGTAAAATTCTGTATCCCAGTAAATCTCCCCATTGAATCCCATTGATACCCGATTAAGTTACCTTTTATAGCTGGTGAAATCCAACTTTCGGTGACCTTTCCCCACTCGGTTCGGTGGCACTTGTGACCACCGCAGGGGGCACCTGGAAACGAGTCCCAGGACTCCCCCATTTCGCCGGTGAAAATGGCAGGAGGTGTCATGCACTTCGAGACGTATCGAAAAAATCGAAACACCAGTTGCATCCAAGGTTTCTCTGGACGAGAGTTTGATTCAAGTGGCCTCCAGGGGCCTTTGCGGTGCCATAAGGGGCCTCTATTTTCATCTATATTTTCACTGCTTAACATGGTAAGCAAGTTGCTAGCTCGAAACCTTGGAATGCCCTGGAGATCACTTAGCTCCGGAAAATGCTCAGGACAAGATGGAAAACTATGGAAAACTCATGAAAAGTCACTAAATTCATCTAATATCGTCTAAGAATCCTAAAATCCATGACTGTGACTCATCACTCATCACCACTCATTTCGTGGAAGTTGTCTGGGTCCATGTTGAATACTAAATCCTAGGATACCTAGGATTCGAATCTTTAGATTCTATGCATGTGAAATCTTCACTGAAGATTTACAATGTTCACAAATTTCCCAGTTTTCCTGAAATGTCCGGCCTTAATCCACAAGCTCCACACATGTGATCCCCTTCGGAACGTCGGGTCATCATGTGCCAATTTCGTTGCGACCATTTTTCATCATTTTCATCCCAGACGGCAGCGCAGCACTTCGACTTGCTCTTCGAGTAAGGGCCGAAAACCAGGTCTTGCCATGATCAAGCCAAGGAGTGCTGATAGGGGCATCCGTCTCAAGGTTCGAAGTAGAAAAGCGTCTACATGGGGAGCCTTCGTTGAACCGACTTCCGCTCCGAGCATCGCAATGATGTCGGGAGCTTCAATCTGAGCCACTTCAAGAGAACGACGAACATGTGGAAAGAGCACCGCCAGAAGTTCGCCTGTCTCCTCAAAAACAAGAAAGTCGAGGTGACAGGTTGGCTGATTGTTTTTGCTCATCCTTAATTATGCAAAAATAAAGCATCGTCCCAGGAGGTCTGCAAAACAAAGAATATTCAACATGTTGAATCAGTTGGAGCTGTCCAAACTTCCAAACAAAGCATCCAGTTGGTTCAACAGAAGACGCTGGCGTTTGTTTGGGGTTACAAAATGGGAATGCTCATAGTGGCAGTAGCCACAAGCATCTCCCATGTCGCAGCTTCCATTAGCGAAGCGGATGCATGGCCGGCGGCATAGTGCTGGATGGCCTCGGCTGCCGCTACCTGGAGGCTGAACTGGAGTTGCTGGCATCGCAGCCGGCATTTCCTTGGTTTGGCCAAAACCCCTGTGAAAGAGGACAGCTTTTAGGATCTCCTGTGGAAACCAAACATGACAATTCAAAATCCACAGGATTTTCTTGTTCAAACCCGATTTACGAAGGGTCTTGAATTTCCATTTTTTGATTACCAGAGGGTAAATGCTCAAGCATGGTAAAACTGTAGGGCTACAATCCAGCTTCTATGGGTTCTGGTGACTCTGGTGCTGCTTCTTCTACCGACCCACTATGTGATGTCGTCATAGTCATCTCTGTCTCTGGTTGTGCGGGCATCTGCGGTCGTTCACCAAAAGTGGCACTGCATTTGCCCTCCAACTCAGCGACATAGCTTGTGGCACGGGTTGTCTCCAGATCGGAAGTAGAACTCCTTGGATTTGCTGTGGCGTCCCCAAAAAATCGTTTAAGCATGCGTAGATATTCATTGGACCATACATATTCCCAGTTTAAATATTCCACCTTTAAACATGCTAGATTTTGGGAGAGATGACCCAAAAAAAACAACGGTTTTTCTCGGTTTTTGCAAGACTCTGGTGACTGCCAAGTTGGGGACAGCTCTTGGAACCTGAGCGTGAAAAACTCCGTGAGAACTCCGACTGCAGCTCCGTGACCTCGTCAATGAAGGTGTTGCAATATCGAAAAGTTGCCATGGCCTGGGTGTGGTGACAGGTTGCCGGTTTCCCTTTTTTTTCTGGTTCTTATTGGGATTCGGGTTTCCCAATTGATTATGTTGATCCCCTGTTTTTGGGCAGTATAATCTCATGTAATCATCAACCAACAGGGGTTTTGAACCCTGCTGAATTGGGGTTGTTGGAAATTGATCCAAACATTGATTTAAAAAAGTTGGTTAATCCATTGCCAAAAACCCATAATTCATGGAGATAATCCTTCAATATTAGAGAAACAGGTATCTAGCTGGGATACACCACAATTCTATACAATTCTAGTAAACCCTGCAGCGCATATTTCCTGAGCCATCGCCACAAAAGTAACGGTGAAATACTACCAATGCGTGCTATACATGTGACACTACTGTGCAACAACACCCCCCGTGCAGCGTAACTACTATATATACAGTAGGGGTGAAGCTGCAAATTCAGTACCATGCACAGTTTTGGTAAGGGATGCCATTAACAAATCAACATTAACAACCAAAAAAACCTAAACAACAACAACATCGGAGCACAGCCTTCCTTTGTGTCAACTTCTTCGTAGTCACCTCAGTGGCGGTCATTGAACAAGTGCAAAATGCAAGACCATCAAAATTCGATAAGATCAACTTCATGTGACTCTCGAAGATGGCACCAATGCACACGGTCGGATGCGAAATCAATTTTGGTTCGACTAGGCTTGTGGTCGGACATGCAAGCTGTGGAGTTTGACCATCTACATTGGTCAGCATTTCCATGCCGCAACAACAGGCCTTGTGGTCGCCTAGGAGCTAGACAAGCAAAATGATGAAAGCAAAATCTGAATTCAGATTCCTGCCGCAGGAAAGCAAATTGAGAAAGTGCCCTAACTTCAAAAGGCAAGAGCTTCCGCTCTGCGGTCATGCAACTATACCAGACGTGAGCGCACAAGAAGGAATCATGGCTGGAAATCAAATGAAATGCCAAATGCCAATTTGAAT